>VTLG01003465.1_pt1 | contig 56206 bp, 46 predicted proteins | sample 4694571 | NCBI WGS metagenome assembly VTLG01 (sample SAMN12604809, study PRJNA352737) | marine metagenome | biome: ENVO:00000447; feature: ENVO:00000209|ENVO:00000569|ENVO:01000036; material: ENVO:00002151; isolation source: viral sequences binned using virsorter ... | reverse complement strand
TTGCTCTGGACTTTCCACCAGGATATCTTAAAGGTGTGGTGTACTTCATTTAGATAGGAATACAACTCCATTATCATAGTTACCAAAATCTCCTGATGGGGGAGGAATGATAGGTTGGTATATACCTCTAGGTTGATAATCCTCAATCAATGCTTCTATTGCTGTATCAAACCATCTGTTCATTGACTTTGCCATAGCACGATAAGATGTACCGACATAGATTTGACCTGCAACTACTGCTACAGTTGCTGCACCCCAGAATGAATAGTACCATCTGGATTTTACTTGTGCTCTCACACGATCTCGTTTGTTCATGATAAAAATCTCGATTTAGTTTTACTTGTAGATGCTAATGAATCTATTAATTCATCCCACTTATCTGCCTGTACATATGAAAAACCAATAGTGGTTCTTAATTTGTCAGTAGAGTTGTTAGGGGATACTCCTCTATGTTGCCAGTTAGATGGAATTAGAACTCCTCTATTAGGTACATATGGATAATGATAATACTTATCATCATTATAGCATATAAATTCTCCACCCCATTCTTGATTCCATTCCATATTGGTAAAGAGAACAAAAGTCCATACCCAATCTTGTGTAAAATCTTTATGAAAAGTAGAGATCTGACCAAAGGTTTGTCCATTAACATGAATCTTACATAAGCGAATATCTTTTTTGATATGCTTTTGAATTTTCATTTTAATGATAGTGGCAGCTTCTAAGAACTGTTGTTTATCATGTTCCCATCTCATTCCCCAACAGAGGTTGTCTTTATATGTGACTCTACTCTGTTCAGGTCCTACCCACATATTAGGTGGTCTACTATCAAAAGAGTATGATGAATTACATAATGCCCATTCAGCATGGTACAACTCATCATCTAGTCCAAAGAAACAAGGTAAAGGAAGTACCTCACCATCGTAATGAATTGGTGTGTTCATTAGTCGTCATGGTCATCCCATTGATCGGTAAGACCTTCGTTGTTGAAGAATGCTCTGTATACACCAAACCCTGATAGTAATACTAAGATTACTAAGATTGATATACCAAAGGTGATGTTTGGATTTGCATTGTAATGTGGTATGATTGCATTACATTTAGTCCATGTACCTGGTAGTGTATACACAGGTGGGCAAGAGAGTAATAGATCTCTAATAGCTAACATTTCAGTTCCCATTATTGTATCCAATTTGGTTTTCTGGATTCGTCACGAAGATAATTAGATGCAACCCAAGGTTTGCTGCTAATGTAATTCTTGTAAGCAGTAAAAGTGTCAATGCTTGTGTCATGTTTAAACTCATCAGGCATTGCCCTAGTGAATGATGTAGGTGGTGGACAATCTGGAAATATAATATCAGCACATTCTATAGTATACTGACAACTATGTGTCTTACCATATCTGTGTGTATATTCTGCACATAAAGCAAGTCCGTGGTCAATCAACCAACGGAAGTTTGTCTGTGCCCAAATTGTACAAGGGTGGTTACGAAATGCACCCTTATCTGTTTTGTATGGTGCACCATCTAATTTAGGTAGAACACCAAAACCATGACCCCACTTTTCTGATGCTACAATAGAAAGCATTTGACATGTTTCTAATGGCATCTTGACAATGTGTTTGTCAGGTAGAACCTGTGCAGATTTCACAGGATCTGGGTCGGTCACAAAAATATTCATAATAATATTCTAGCACTGTTGCTAGTCAAAGTCAATGCCGACTTCATCAGATATGTCTCTATCCAAATCAGGTAGATGAGGTTCTATCCAATGTTCTTTATTGTCTATACCAGCAGCATTAGCATATCTCCAAATGTGCTGATCAACTTGTTTAAAGATATCATGTAAGTTTAAATCCATACGGATATCATGTGCAATCTCAGCAACCTGTTTCTCTGTTAAACAGTGGTCAGGATGCAGTAGATCACAACAAGGAATTCTTTTTTCTATCAACTCGTTTAAGTTGATTCTGATTTCGTAATCTTGGTATACAGGCATAATATTTAATTACTTATTTTATGTATCATCATCTACAGATTCTAATTCTTCAATAGCATCAACTGGTACTTCATGACCATCTATACTATACCAATGTTGTGGTACACCAATACTGTCAGGTCTTACACCTAGGTATTTGAGTGTGTTACCATTAAAGGTATGCTCACGTAGCATTGCCTGTAAACGACAATGTATTAGTTCTTGTCTACTAACTCTCATTTAAATTCACACTCCAACATAATTTCAGTTAATGCTGCTAAGAGATTAATTTCTTGGTCAGCAACAAATGCTGATTGATATTGATACTTAGCAATAATCAATACTGCTTGAGGTATAGTTACAGGTACTAGGTAAGTATATAAACTATCATAGATTGATCTAAAGATATGAGATGGTTCATTATCTAAATTAGCAGATACCCATTTCTTTACTGTAGTAAATTCATTCTTCTTAAGTGAATCAGTTAGTTCTTTAAATTTAACTTCATTTAAACTTGCTAATATACCACTATCAATTAAACCACCAACAGCATAACGTTGACACTCATTAAGTGTTCTTCTCCAATCAGGAAAGAACTTAAGTATTAACTGTGGTAATACCTTCTCATCAAAATCAACACTTTCATTATTTAAAATATATTTTAAACGTTCAAAGAATTGAGATGCTACCATCTTCTTATCAACAGAAGGTATTGTAAAATCTATTACAGTACATCTAGAATGTAATGGTTCTAGAATCTTATTCTTATAGTTACATGTGAATATAAATCTACAGTTGCCATGAAACTTTTCTATGTTTGCTCTTAATGCAAGTTGTACATCTGTGCTAGTGTTATCTGCTTCATCTACTATGACAACTTTATGTTGTGAATCAGAAGACAAAGATACAGTAGAAGCAAAGTTAGCAACCTTATTTCTAACTGTGTCAAGATAACGTCCTTCATCAGAACCATTGATAATAATATAATCAACTTTTAGTTCTTCACATAATGCTCTGGCAACAGTTGTTTTACCAACACCTGCTGTACCATGTAAAAGCATATTAGATATTTGACCTGTAGCAAGAAACGCTTTAAATTGATTCTTGATAGAATTAGGTAAAATACAATCTTCAATTTTCTTTGGTCGATATTTTTCGACCCATACAAAATCAGTCATTCCAATGTCGGATTACTCCGCTAATAATAAAACAATTAGTAATGAGATAAGTAAGAAAGATGCCAGATCGAACAAGGAGTACAAGATTATCATACCTCTTTGTCTTTTCATCAGAGAACGAACCCAATGCATACTTCCAGATCCTCCATAACTTAGTCACTTTTTAAACACTCCTAACTTTGTTAAAATATAGAGTGCTAATATTGTCCAGAAGACAACTTCTAATCCTACGTAGTTCATAATAACTTACCTCTAGGATTAGTACGACGATTAATGATAGATATAAATTTGTCAGCAGCATATGTACCACCAATGCATATATCAAGTTCATCACCATCTTGCCAGTTGATCTCACCATTCATTTTAGTATGGTTCATCAACTCTTGTAATCTATCAATGTGTTCTTGAGTTAGTTTCATTATCCAAAAGTAGAGTCAGGTTCTAGTGCTATGTAATATTCTAACTTCAAAGAACTATTACAGAAACGAGCAACTCTCTCACTAATCTCAACTTCATATGTACCTGGTATTATCTTTATGTTTTCTATTTTAAAATTAAATTTAAATGGTACTTCAGATTGACCAACCTCATAAGATACTGCATTAGAAGTATCGTTCTCTTTATCCTTAACAACTAAACAAACTTCACCACCTTCAGATTCTAAACACAAATCAGGTAACTGATATACACGTGCACCTTTCATCAAATGTGATAGTGTTTCATTAGTAAACTGAAAACTAAATTGATGTTCTGGTAATTGTATATCTTTCTCTGGTGGTTTAGTAATTACATCAGGATCAGCAAAGAAATACTTGACTTTAGATCTACCATTCTTGATAGTCATGTATGACGTATTATCAAAATTGATAGAAGGATTACTGAATAAAGAAACTCCACCTAAGAATTGCCCTAAATCATATATGGCAAAAGGCATAGGAAAATCTTCATTAATCTCTGCCTTAGCAAAGATGTTGTTAGTCACAGAGATAGTACTAATAGTACTACCACCTTTAAAATAAATTGAGTTGTTTACTGATTGAAAATTCTTGAGGATTTCTTTTGTTTCTTCAGATAGTTGCATAATTAAGGCATAGTGTGATCAATATTACCACTAGTCATGGATGGTTGTCCATAGTGGTTGTCAAAGTGTAATAGTAGCATAGCATAATGAATGACTTTTAGCAAGTCCTTCTTATCTTTACCATTCTTGCTTCCATATCTACTACCATATTTTAGTATGTTTGCTTGGCAGAAATGTGGTGCAAGATCTCTAGATGCCATGAGGTCTATTGTTTGGACTTTACGAAACTCATGTTGAGTTCCTGTGTAGTGCCCATTGTAAGTAGAAGAAATGTATTCTTCTATATCCTTGAGGATTTCTTCCTCATGATATTTAAATTGATGATTAGTCACTATAGGATACTCCTCATCAAGTGTTCCTTTAAGAACGTCATACGCTAAACTCCATGCATTAACCATAGGTAAATAGAAAATCATTTACAAAGGATTCTGACTTTTCTTCTCCAAACTTGCCTTTTAAATAACCTCTAACAGGATCAAGTTCAGTCATATATTTGTCAAAGTCAGCATACACCGAAGTGTCTTCTCCTTGTGGATTACTTAATTCTACCATCTTTTTGTATTCTGTCAAGTACTGTTTGAACATAGGAAGATGTTCATCAACTTCATCAGGTTTACAATATCTTACAAAGATGTTAGCAGAAAAATGATTACCCATTTCAAAGAACCTATACTTACCATCATCCTTTGGAAGACCATCAACTGAGAATAGATATTTCTCTCTTGGATGTTGGAAGTCAAATACTAGAATGACTTTTTTCTCACTAAACTTCATTAGATCCATTCCAAAACAAGGAAGATCTGCACCTGTTTTAGGATACAGTATAGTGTTATAGATGTCAGATCTAGGATCTGTTATATGTGCTTCCCTTGCTTTGATAAAGTTCTTACCATAACGAAGGTTAGCAATGAGGTGGGCATCTTTTCCTTCCCACTCTGCCCATTGTTCCCCAACCTTTAGGTCAGGGAATGTCTCTTCAAGAGCAGCAATGTAGTTTTTCCAAATGGTCATGAGTTAATTTGATCAAGTAGTTCTTTGTTTGACTCAGCAGTTGGTGCTTCTTCACCATCGAAGTTAACATCAGCATCAACCTTATCATAGAGTTCCATGAATGATTGCTTTGTCTCATCATCGAAACGGTTAACACATACTTGGATTGCTTTTGCTTTATCCTTAAAGATATTAAAAGCATTTGCTATGTGTACTAAACGTCTTGTACTGATTAGTTCATCAATACCACCATCATAGAATGTCTTACGAATGATGTCTGCCCAATCAACTAATCTCTTACAGAAGTCATCGTCTTCTAGACCAGATTTCTTAAGAATCTTAGTTTCAATTGAAGGAGAAGGATACTCCTGATCTAAGGTTACTGGGAATCTTTCGAGGAATGCTTCATTGAGCACGTTAGTTCCAATAAATCTTCCGTCGTCTGAACCCTTACCTTTAGTATTTGCGGTGGCAAATACGTTGAATCCTTGTCTTGGTTTAACGAATCTTCCAATCTTTTTAAGGAAGACACCATTTCCTTCAAGGATGCTTTGAAGGCAGAGGATCTTGTTGGAGGCAAGGTCGATTTCGTCAAGTAACAAGATTGCTCCTCGTTCGAGTGCTTCGATAACGGGTCCGTTATGCCAGATTGTGGCACCATCAACAAGACGGAAACCGCCAATAAGATCATCTTCATCTGTTTCGATAGTAATGTTTACTCTGATAATTTCTCTCTTCAGTTGAGCACATGCTTGCTCTACTGAAAATGTTTTACCATTACCTGAGAGTCCAGTAATGAATGTAGGATAGAAGATACCTGATTGAATGATCTTCTTAACGTCTTTGAAGTTACCAAATGGTACATAGTTCTCACATACCTCTGGAATTAAACTCTTTGACTCAATCTTGACAGTTTTCTCAAGTTGCTTTCTTGCTTGAGCAACTGTAAGTTTCCACTGTCCTCTAGTTACCTTCTTTAATTGAGGTAACTTCTTCACACGTTTAGCAATACTTTGTACTTGCACATTAAAATGAGTAGCAGCTTCATGTATATGATTGCTGTTGATGTCAGTACCAAAGTTCTTAAAGAAAGAAAGAAGGTCACTGTCACTGAAAGTTGGTTGGAAAGGCATTGTTTTTGTTTAATCTATGAGTTCATTATAAAGGAGTGTACAATTAAATGCTATAATCATTGTGCCACTTTGTCAACTGGTTATGCAACCATATCAACAAAGGATGATAACACTTTCTTATTGGTTGCTTTTGCCTTTAAATTTCTTTTAAATGCAGTACGTATTTGTGCTTTAGATGCATTTTCTTTAACTTCAAATTCAGTTTCCCTATTTAAGTTAGTTGATGCAATACCATATAGAACACTATAACCACCAGGTTTTAGAATTGCTGACTTGTTCTTACTCCATGATCTCTTATCAGATTCAAGGTAGTTATTATCCTTAGTATAAGTATAATGGAATCTAGAAACATCACGTGACTCAACGATCCTTAGACCTATAGTTGAAACACTAGGGAAATTATCTGTAAGGTTATCTAATAAGATTTTAGTTACATTTGAATTCCATGTCCAATCAGCACAAGGAGGATAGATTCTACCTACCTTTCTATCACGTATCTGACAGTTCTGATGTAAACTTACTCTACCCCATCTCCATTGGTCTTCCCAATGTCTTTCTACTTTGTTTACTCTAGAAATAGTACATGATTCACCATCAGTTAAGAATACTGTATTGAGTTTAGAAACCTTATGCTTATTCAAAAACTCAGGAATAAGATCACGTAAAGCAACTATAGTTTCATTTAATGGAGTACCAGAAAGATTTAAACCATATGGAATGAACTCAGGCATATGCTTCTGGAAAGAAGAAGCAAGTTTGAATAAATTTGAACAATCCTTTTCAAACTCTTTAGAAGTTCTAGATGAAGATAAGAAATTAAGCAAACGGAATTGTGGATTTAAGTAGAGAACATTCTCTTCCATATCAATTACTTCACTCATATGCCAATTTCCTCTGTCATCCATTTCACTATGTTGCCATTCTTTTGGGCACTCATAAGTAAATCCATAAACCTCAAATGGAATCTGAACTTTCTTACAGAACCATACAAGATTTAATAACTGTTTTACAGTGTCTCCAATAACATTCTGCATAGATCCAGACCAATCTAATATAAAGATTAGTCCATGATTCTTACCCTCAGGTAAAACTGTTATCTTTTTGAAAAGATCCTCGTTGAATTTGTAAGTATGGAGTTTCGTTGTATCGAGTACTCCAGTCCTACTAACAGCAGCACGAGAATAAGCATCTGCAGATTTTCTACATTCAAATTCTTTAACAAGATAGTTTACTCCCTTACTTGATTCTCTTTTATATTGTACATATTCCTCTTGTAATTCTCTATCATATCTACTATATGTTAACCTAGTTTCATAACCATAACTTCTCATCTTTTCATCACCACCCTCTGCCCAATAGTTCTCCATGTATGAATGAACACCTTCACATGGTACAACAATTTTATCTAAGTGTACTTTAGGGAAATCTAGATAAGTAGTTTCTCTAACAGTATCATTGATTAATTCCTTCTGATGATAATCAAATGCTTCTTGTGTTTCAGAGTGTAGATCATCATCTTCACATTCTTCTCCACCACTCTTTTCATTACATGGTTCTTTTTCTTGCTCTTCTATCTTCTCAGAGTCGTCTGTACTGTCCTCAGAATCGTCTGTAAGGTCACTCTCATCTGATTCACTATCTGTTGTATCCATTGAGATACCATTTCCATCCATATTTTCTTCATGAGAATTAGGATTCTTTAAGTTGATCTCTATGTTCTGGTCTCTATTTGCCTTAATGAAATTACATATTTCTAATGATAATTCTAGAACTTCTTCAAATGTTTCTACTTCTTTTACCTTATTAACAAGAACTTGCTCCTTCTCGTTGAATCTAATAACTTCAAATGCACCTAACTTGAAGTAAAGATTAATACGATCAATGAAACCAATGTCTTGTAAATCTCTAGATTGAATTTCAAAGAAATCTTTTACATGTAATTCTTTATATCCTTTATAGAAACTCTTAGATAAACCATTATATCTTCTCTTCATTAACTTTTCAATTCTTGCATCCTCTATAACATTAACAAAATCTGGTGGAAGATTCTCATACTTTCCTTCCTTCCACACTTTTACTGGTGTGTATAATGCATGTCCTACTTCATGACCAACAAGCATATCATATACATTGTCAGATGCTTGCCACATAGGAAGAGTTAATACTCTTGTCTCTACATTGAAACATGCAGTAGGTACTTGCTTATGCTCTACTATCAAATTCTCAGTAGCAAGCAATTTAGCAAGATTATCTTTGACTTCAAGATGTTGTGAGTTCATGGTGCTTGTCGTATATGTTTCCATTATAATAAGAAACCCTCCGCTTGGGAGGGTTAAGTAGACGGTTTATCAACTGTCCACGTCGTTTTTTAGCAGCACGTAATGCTTGCGGCTTCAAGGTACGCTTTTGCTGCTTCTTAGAGTGATGTTGCCAGTTCGGAAGTTGTGCCATCGTACTGTTTGGGTTTAGAGAAATTCTTGTATTTCTTGAACTCTATCACATTATCAAACTTATCGACAATCTGTTCCCCCTTATGTGAGATAACAAACACATTGTTACCATCAGTGATATTATAGAGGATCTTCATGAAGTCCATAGTACCATTGGTATCTAAAGAACTATCAAAGATTTCATCAAGGATCAGGATGTTTGTATTAACTGAGTTCTTAAGTTTAGCGATCTCTCTCCATGTAAAGAGTAATGCTAAATCAATTCTCATCTTCTCTCCTTCAGAGAAGGAAGCATAAGAAAACTCATCTCTAAACCTTGACTTAATTGTCTCATTAAACATTTCATCGAGGTTAAAGTTGACATAGAACTCTAACTTCTGAAGGTATTTATTAATAAGATCATTCATTACAGGTAAGTATTTCTTAATAATAGATGACTTAACTCCACCATCCTTAAGAAATTCAGATACTAATTGAAGATCAGATTGCTTCTGAATTATATCTCTTCTTAATATTTCCTTCTCTTGACCTTGTTCAATAACCTTTCTAAGTTTCTCCTTCTCTAGTTCAACAGCATCATCATTATTCTCTATAGATTTAATTTCCTTTTCTATCTCTTTAATCTTATTGTTCTTCCAATTAATATCAGCAAGAGTTTGTTTGACTTTAACCTGAGAATCCTTTATTAACTTTTGAATATCATTACGACTAGTCCATTCTTTATCAAGTTTATGTTGTTCAGATCCTATCTGATCTAATGCTTCATTTAATTTAGTGAGTTTATCTTCATCTTTATTAAGCATATTATCCTTAAGATCAGATCCTATACCTTGATGGCATGTAGGACATATCTTATTATCCTTGAAGAATTGAATCTCACTCTTCAAATCTTTCATCTTACTATTAAAGGTTATAGTAAACTCTCTTAACTTACTCATTCTATCAGTAGGATCTTCAGTTTCTTCTAACTCAACACCCAAACTATCCATCTCTCTCATATCAAGTTCAACTTCATTTTGAGATGTGTTGATCTCTTTTTGAAGAGTGTCTATAGATTCATTCCAATGAGATACATTACTATTACTTTGTTTCTTTAAATCATCTATTAATGTTCTTTGAACTGTTACCTTATCTTTTAATAGAGACATTGCATTCTCTACATCATAGACCTGTTCTTTATTAACCTTAACTCTTTCCTTTAATATAGTATTCATTGTAGAGAATATTCTTATGTCAAGTATATCTTCTATAACATCTCGTCTACCTGGTGCAGATAACTGCATGAAAGGAACAAAGGTACTTGATCCTAGTACAACTATCTGAGTAAATGATTTATAGTTCATCTTTAGAACATTCTGTTCTAACCACTTCTGTTGATCAGCAGCAGCAGATGATTGATCTAATAATGTACCATTCTTATAAATTTCAAATACATTTGGTTTTATTCCTCTTATTACTTTCCATTCTATTTTTCCAATAGTAAATTCTAACTCTACTTTACAATCTGCACAGTTAACTGTATTGACTAATTGACTCTTATTAATTTTACGAAATGGTTTAGCAAATAATGAAAAGCATAGTGCATCTAAAATGGTTGATTTACCAGAACCATTTTCTCCAACGATCAGTGTTCTTTCATGACCATTTAAATTTACTTCAGTAAAGTTGTTTCCTGTACTCAGGAGGTTTTTCCATTTTATAGATTTAAATTCAATCATACTTTAGGGGGAATAATAATATCATCAGGGGTAACTACACAATATGTAAAACCTTTCTCTTCACATATTTGTAGAGCTATATCAGTTTCAACTTCAATGATTCTCATGTCGGGATAATCATCTGCCTTTAATAATTCAGCATGTCTCTCTGCATCTTCCTCCTCCTCAAACAGATACAAAACATTATTTGATCCAACGTTGGGAGCATATGCACCTTGATCCTCTTTTCCTTTTACCGTTAAAATAAACATTAATCTAGTTGAATTGCCTCTGTGTAGATAGAACTAACAATGGACTTGAGGTTATCCTTAGTAGGAAAATCAAGAACATCAATATAGTTTTCTAAGAAGCTTAATGTTCCTTCTATCTCAATGTCTCCAGTTGGGGACACTTCTTGTATAGTGTTGTCAATAATTTTTAATTCATGTATCCCTATATTATAGAGACGTTCAATGAAATTGTCAAACTCACAATAGTTATCTTTCTGTTCAACTATCAGTTTTATAAACTTATCTTTATATGGTTCTACATTAAGACACTCATAATTTTCCAAAGAATCATTATAGAATATCTTTTCAAACATATGACTAGGGTTATTAATAAACTTCAATCGCCTAGTTTTTGTATTATATAAATGGAATCCTCTCTTATCTCCATAGTCATTCCAGTATGTCTGATAAGGATTACCAAGATATCTTATGTTGCCATTACTAGATCTAGTATGGAAGTGACCAGAGTAAACGTTCTTAAACTTATCAAACCTTTCATAACTCATCCCATGATCCATAACAAATCCAGGATGTGCCTCGAATCCTTTAAGTTCTAAGTGACCCATACATATCTCTGCCTTTGTATTTTCTATTTCATCAAAGGTCTCACTTTCATTCTCAAGACAGATCCAAGGTATAAAACAAATATCTAAACCCTCTATATTAAGAGTAGTTGGTTTCTCTATACAATGTACATTGTCATATTGATTAAGAAGTAGATCAACAGCATTAATGTTTAACGTGTTCTTATAGTAGGCAGTATGATTACCAACCAACGAGTAAACAGTAATACCTAGATCAGCAAGTTTATCAAAATACTTCTCCTTTGCCCAGTTAAGAGTCCAGAAGTCAATGGTCTTTCTATTATCAAAGGTATCTCCAAGATCTAATAGTGTCTTAATTTTATTCTTTACAAGAGTAGGAAAGAATGTTTCCTCATAGAACTTCTCCATATAGTCATGGAAAATCTGACTACTTTTACGTAATCCAAAGTGTTGATCAGTTATAATTCCTATCATTGGCGGTATCTTTGTTCAAGTGATGTTTTAATTCCTTCATACTCTTGACTATTTCCATAAGCATCAGCAGAGAATAGTTCATTATGACCTGACTTTTCAATCATCTTGTTCTTTATATCTACCTGTTTCTTTTCCTTCTGTATTCTACGTAAGAAAGCATAGTATATTATCTGAGTAAAATAAGCAAATGGATTCCTTGACTTCTCTGGATCGAAGTTATCAATATATGTAATACAATTTTCTATACCATCACCTATCATGTCATCTTTAAACATATAGTTGACAAAGTTTGGTTTATATGATAGATGTGTAGCAATCTTTAAGAAGCATTCACCTATGTATTTACTAACAGGAGGTTTCTTAGTTCCTTTTATTCTAGCAATTTCTACATGGTCTTTGTATTCAATAATTGCTGCTAAGAACTCTTTATTGTTAACATAATGTTCTTTTTTACTTGCCATTTACTATCTTGCTCTTGTCTGTCTATCATAGCATATTTAGGGGTACTTGACAAGGGGATAGAAAGTGTGTATAATAACTGTGTCAACGGTTAAGGGATACAACTAAGCTTTATCTGGGTCTTCTTTTTTAAACTCTAGACGTAAGACGTTCTCAAGATACTCCCTCGCCATATCAACTGATCCTATAAGACCAGTTTTATCATTTAATTCTAAACGACCTCCTTTTCTCTTTTGTGGGATAGGGGGTCTTGTCATATTTCCTTTTATTTTAGCAATCCTTTCCTCTTGATCTATTTTAGCCATAGTTCCCAAATAGAAACTACATACAGATGAATTTAATTCTGTCATACAAAGTATATCTTCTCCAAATATAGTAAACTCGTCCTCGTGTGTTATCTTATTCCAGTATTTAATTCTATAACCTTGTACTATTCCAGGTATATCTATTTCTTCTATCTCTAATGGTTTATTAATTATAAGGTAATCTTCTTCGGGACACGCTTCTTTAACTAAGCAAAGTATTTCCTCACCGTTCTTAAATTTAATACTAGCGTAGAAGGAGTCCATACTTACTGTTTTAATTTTACCTGTATAATTTCATAATCGAATGATTCTTGGTTATAGATTTTTACTCTCTCAAATAAATGACGAAGGGTATAATTAGGATTCTTACCATCTTTGGTAGTATCATCAGCAATGTCGTAAAGGATAGCAATTGATTTGTTTTCTCCTTTTCTTAATACTCTACCTATTGATTGTAGGTTTCGTACTCTTGACTTTGATGGGGATGCAAAGATGATATTGTGAAGACGTTTAATGTTAATTCCAGTTGAGAAGGTGCCGTAAGAGGCAACAATAATTGCATTGTCTTCATTTTCGGTAATGGTTCTGACTGATTCACGATCTTGTGTTTCAACACCACCATGAACAAAGAATACTTTTCGTTCACTAGATGCACTATTATTTATCATCTCATAAAGTGGTTCTCCATGCTTCTCTACGTAATTGAATAGGACTAGTGTATTTCCTTTAAGATCTAGAGCAAGGTTCTTTATGAAATTATTTCTTTTAGGGTGGGTTACTACCCATTCTATTTCATCTTGATAGGTATCAAAGTCCTGGTATGGATGTTTTAATGCAATGATTCTAATTTTTAACTTGGTAAGGTGACCTTCTTTAATTAATTCATTAGTGTTAGTTACCTTATCATGAGGTCCAAATAGTCCTTCTAGTACCAACTTATTTGTTTTACTACCATCTAATGTACCAGTAAACCCTATACGATACCTTGCATGATGTAGTTTAGTAAGTATTTCCGTCAGTGATTTAGCTTTGAATAGATGTGCTTCATCACCGATAACAGCAGTAAATGGTTCAAACCATTTCCTAGATTGTTTATATACTGATTGCCATGTAGTTATAGTAACTGCTTTATCAGTAACCTTTTCATGACCAGCATATATCTTATGAACATGATCATCTACACACCACCCATAGGAAAAGAAGTCCTTATATAATTGTTCTACCAAAGATGTAGTAGGTACAACAATCAATGTCTTCTGTCCTGACTCAAATAAAAATCTGACGATGGAATATATCATCAGAGATTTACCTGATCCTGTAGGTGATACTATTAGTTTTCTTCTCTTTCTTAATGCTTCATATATTGCTTTATATTGATAAGGTCTTATCTTTAGTGAAGTAAACTTATCAACATATGTTTTTATACCACTAGGAGATATTAATTCATCCTCCGAGTCAGGCATACCAAAGTGTTTATTATCAACATAGGAATATTCATACCCCCTTTCTTTACAAAACTGTTCAATATACTCTCTTAAACCTGCATATATCTGACCAGTTGCTGGTGAGAACAATCTTATCTTACCATCCCAGTATCTCTTTCTATAGGAATCCATGAACTTTGCTTCTGGTACTTCAAAAGTGAAGTGGTCAGAAAGTTCATAGGAGATATGTGGTTGAGTTTTTAGTTGAAGGTATACTTCGTTTTTCTTTTTAATAAGAACATCACTCATCTAAACCCCTAGAATAACGTAACCAATCAATTGCATTCTTTACTTGGAATGAACGATTGTTTATCATATTTAGTATCTTTTCGAGACATTTCTCATAACCATCATACATATCTAACCGAGCTTGTGCCTCATTCAACTCTTCATCTGCATTAAGATAGATGGGAACTTCATTCTTCATAATCTTTACATCAGGGCATTGTTCATCCCTTCCCATCAGGTAATGGTACTTTTCTTTATAAAGTTTCTGAAATGTATATTGTGCTCGGTTTTTAAGTAATTTGTACCTCAGCAATTTGTCCAACCATTTTGCATGAAGTTTAGGTATTCTACGTGCCTCTTCATTTAAGTCATCAAGCATAACAGCATCTTCACGCCATTCATCTAAAAATTCAGTATTCATAATGTTAATTCTTTATCATTCTTATCTAGTAGTTTAAAGTATGTATATTTGAAAGTTATATTTGAAGTTAAGTACTGTATATCATTAGTGTCTACGTTAAATGGTAAACCTGTTATTCCTATAGGGAATGCATCGTACAGTTTAACTACAACTTGGGTATTAAAATTACTGTTTAGTATTCTTAAAGTAAGATCTAATCTATCGTAATCTGGTCCTTTGTGTTCCTTCTCCACCATCTTGTCAGCAAATTCCCTCCACTGACTTGCCTTCTGTGGATATGTTATACCAGTCATCCAATTATGAACGATAGAGTAGTTTCTCATATCTTCATCAACAAGCATAGTTATAGTAAAGTCCTCATAATTTAACTTGTCACCACTAAGTTGAAAGTCATTAAAAGGAGTTGCTTGTTGTGGACCACCCATTGATATACCAGGAATATTTGCTGCAGTACAATCAAACGATACCTCTTTAAAAATAGGTATGTCCAGTTGAAATGCTACTGGTGCTAAGAAGTTTAAATTATTGCTCACGGTAAAAACGGAGTCCTCCCCTAGTATTTAGACATAAAAAAAGAGACCCCGTAGGGTCTCTAGTAAAATATGTAATCTGAATTACATTAAGTTTGCAACAGATACTCTTCTGTAGTAAACGTTTGTGCTTAGGTTACCAGCAGCACTAGGGTTAGAATCGGTAAGAGTTGAATCATATCCCTTAGCAAATGGGTTAAGAACTACGCCATAACGTGTCTTAAATCCGATGCGTGGCTGGAAGTCGTCTTGCCCGACGCTACGTACCATCTGTAGAGGTACATAAGGACAATAGAACAGACCAGCATCATAAGGAGATGAACCTTTGTATCCGATAACATAGTACTGATTACCTGAGTTACCTGAAGATGCTGTACCACCACGAGTGATAGTTGCATATGGGTCAATGTAAACTCTGTATCTACCATTAAGGATACCAGCGAAGGTATTTCCTGTCTCATCAACCGCTAAACGGTTGTTACCTTCGATTGCAGGAGCGTAATCAAGAGCACCAGCCATTGCTAAAGCAGAAGCAACGTCAGCAGAGCACATTATCATGTTACCCTTTCCACGACGAGTTTCTCTTGCAATTGCGTTTGCGTCTCTCTCGATTTGGAACATAAGTCCCTTGAATTTCTCAACAGACCATCTACCATTACTATCAACGTCTAGGTCGAAAGTACCAGCAGTTGCTGTATCAAACTGTGCACCACGCTTTGCAGATTTGTAAATTGTACGAACAATCTCTCTGTTGATCTCAGCAAGGATTTCAGATGAAAGAATGTTTGCCAATTCTGACTCAGCATCAAGACCGTGAATTGCACGTAAATCTTGAGCAAGTTCAATACTGTACTCTGCCTTTAGAGCTCTGGACTTAGCAGTAACCGAGATCTTCTCGATACTGAATCCCATCTCTCTGAAGTCAGGAGCAGAACCGTCACTATCTAATGCTTCAGAGTCCTGTGTGGACATTGGAGCACCATTGTTATAGTAACCTTGAACTGTAGCTTCGTTAGAACCTGTAAATGCGTCGTTAAGAACAGCAGGGTTGTCACCTGTTAGTGTAGGACCTGCACCAGAAACGTCGTTAGCACCACCAGTACCTGACTGATTTGGGTTAACTTCGTTAAAGAATGTCTCAGCATTACTTGTGCCAGGACCGTCGTAACGTGCTCTCATTGCAAAGATTAGTCCAGTAGGACCACTCATTGGTTGAACACCAGCAAGATCATAAGCAACCAAGTTAGGCATTGCACGTCTAATCAATGAGATTAGAACTGGGTCAAAACCTGCAACTGACTGGTCACCTGATGAACTAAAACCAGGGTTTCCTGTACCCGCTGGATCTGTGTTCATTGTAGGAACTGCTTCAGATAAGATCTGACGTTCCTGTCTAATTACTTTTTCTTGGTTCTCTAAGAGAATTGAGGTAACAGCTTTCTTATAGTTATCTGTGATAGGATCAAGATCACCATGGTCGAGAACTGGTGCCCATTTTTCTTGAAGAACCTTAGACATACCTAATGTCATTTGATTTTTTCCTCTTTAAAAATTAGGGGTTAGTTAATAATTTACTGCCACTGTGAGATAGCGTTGACATATGCTGCCATTGCACCTTCTGCAGGTGCTGCTACTTCTCCAGTTGCTACATCTTCCTTAGGAGCAGAAACCTTTTCCTTGGGGAAATAGTTTTCCTTAAGGGTTGCAAGCTTCTCCTTAAAGGATTCTTCAGATTCAAACTCAACTGACTCAGCAAGTGAAGCAAGCTTCTCTGCCTGTGTCTGAGCTAAACCTTTAGATACTTCGGCAATTAATGATTCACGAGTACGTGCATTAATTGTTCCGTTTAGTGAGACGTTCTTATCAATTTGCTCATTGAGCTTCTCTTCCATTTCATCTAGTTTGTTAGTCATCTCATCGAGAACATCATATTTTTCTTCAGGGATTGATACATAATTTTCTTCAAAAAGTTTCTTCATGCCATCCATGAAGGAACCATACATTTCTAGTTTGATGCCATTGTGGATTTCGAGTTCATTCTCTTTCTTCCACTCTTCGGCAACATAAGAAAGGAACTTATCCATTTTTTCAGAAAGTTCGGATTTAACCTCATCAACTTTCTTTGATAGTTCCTCTTCAAAAGCTTCTTCTAACTTTTTACGTTGCTCATTGATTTTACTCTTTACAGCAGCTTCAAAGATAGTTTTTGTTTTTGCTTTAAACTCTTCGGATAGTTCTTCGCCTGTTAGAAGTGCTTTAACATCGTCATCGACATTAATTTCTTCTTCAACGATTTCTCCGTTTACTTCTGTTTCTTCCGCTTTAGTGATACCTGCAGGTTTCCCGTCTGGTGATCCAGCGTTTTTGTTAACAGCGTTTCCTTTTATTTGTGATGTGCCTTTGTTGGCAATCTTGGATGAGTTGTCATCCTGTTTATAATTTTGGTTGGTAGGACCTCCCAAATCTTCAATCGAAGCATCTTGCGGTGCAGGGACGGAAACTTTTTCCATACCATCTGCTTTGCCAGCACCATCAGTGACTTGGCGTTCGGAGAGATTCTCTTCGACGAATGTTTCAAATTTCTGGTCAACTGATGCTGACATATTGATACTCCTTGTAAATAATCTTACGTTATTCTGAATTTATTTATAAATTACAGTCCTTTCAAGAACTGTTCAAATGCGGAAACCTTACGCTCCTGCAAATTATATAGGGTAGCAGCGTCAATTCCTTTCTTAATTGAAGAAATTTCTTGCTCTTTTAGTAATCCATTGTCCCAAACCCATTCTTTTCCTTCCATAATACCTTCTACGAAAGCATCAGGGGCAGATGGATCTGCAACAATATCAGCAGCAGTTGCTAACTGATAGTCATCACGAACGTAGTTTGCACCACCCATTTCTCTTAGAGAACCAACTCCTCTAGAAGAAACACCTAATGATACACCCTCATCTAGGAGAGATTTTGCAATCTGACCCATTGGTGTATCTAAAAGTTTTGCTTTACCGATATAATTGTTTCCTTCTCTTACGAGTGATTCAATTTTATGTGAAGCTCTATCCAAATTGACTGTTGGTCCTTCTGGATGTCCTAGTTCACCTAGAGCACGATTCTTAGAAATGTTTAATTCAGTATATCTATTAACTTCTCTCTCAAGAATATCAATAGGATACACTCTACCATTTCTATTTTTAATTTCACCTTGCAAAAATACACCTTGGATATAATGGTTCTTCTTACCATCTTTATCCTCAGTTAGAAATTTTACTTCCTCTATTTGTTCAGTTATTAGTTTCATGTTCGTCTGGTGCAGGAACAGGGGGTGTTGGATCGGCATCGTTTACCTCATTAGGATCACGACTTGGATCAGGATTTGCTTCAACCTCAGGATCATTAGGATCTGCAGCATTATTCTGTGGATCTAAATGAGCAAACATATTAGCTCCAACTTTCTCTTTTTCAAGAGTTAGTATTTCAGCTGCCTTATTCATAATGACATCTTTCACTGCATCGGATGCATCTGCTAGATGATCCTTCATGATCATATCAACTATTTTTGTAGTTTCCATAACATAACCTCAGTTTTATTTAGCGTTTTTGTTCTTACTACCATTACTTGGTGGTAATGGTGGGTTTTTAATTTGATCAATTTGTGCTTTTTGCATCTCTTGATCTAGCTCTACTGTCTCTTGATCTTGACCTAATTGAGCTACAGGATCCATAACTAGACCCAGCTTTATCTCACTATTTATCTGTTCTCTCATTTCTTCAATTTCTGTTTCTGTAAACTGAAGTAACTGACGCATAACATAATCTTGTGAGAAGTATTTTCCAACATAAAGATCGAGTTGATCTAGAACATCCATCTTTTTCTGAAGCATCTCTAAATCTTTTAACTCAGAGAAGTGATTATCATAGAGATAATCATACTGTATATGCTCCTTCATTTCTTCCCAGTCGTCAGGTGTGATAACACCTTTCAAGATTAACTGGGTCTTTAATAAGTCATGAAATAGATCAGAGAATTTCTTACGGAGACGACCTACAAATTTTGTAAATTTAATCTCATCTCTATTAATTTCTTCTGACTTACCAAGATCAAATGATTTATCACTCTCTAATCTTGATGGTGGTACATTTAATGCTTTGTATAATTGTGTTTGGAAGTACTTGATATCTGTTAACTCACCTAAGTTTTGTCCACCAGGTAAAGTTGTAATCTCTGTTCCTCTACCACCTTCTCTACGAGGTAACCAGAAATCTTCAAGCATACTCATATGCTTCTTATCGTCACGAATTTCACCAGTGTTTGAGTCATACACTAACTTATTTCTATAGCGAGACATGACATCACGAAGATATTGCTCCGCTTTTATCTTAGGAAGATTACCTACATCAATGTAAAATATTCTTCTTTCTGGTGCTCTTGATAATCTATAGATGACAATACTATCTTCAAGCATTCTTAACTGGTTAAGATACTTAATTGCTTTATGTAAGTAACTTAATACTATATTCTTACCTTGATCTTTTACACCAGAGGTAACATATACTATAGCATCATTTGCAATTTTAATACCTTGGTTGGTATTGTTTACACCTTTCTCATTGTAAATATAAAACTCTGTGGTCTTACCATAATCATATTTCATGAACTGGTCAGCATCCATAGGTGGTTTTTCCACAATACGGAGTTTCTTAATTTTAAGAGGATCAATCCAACGTAACTCTAATATACCCTTACCTGGATCTTCCAGATCTACTACCTTATGGTAGAACATTCTACCATCAATAAACCATCTTCTGAATATTTGATGAGCTGCTTTGTCTACATCTAAGAGTTTCTTTATATGATCAAACTCTTTTCTAATACTATTCTTTATTCCTTCCGATGCTTCTAGATTTGATAGTTCAATTTCTACTGGACTATCATCTTTATCTGAAACTATCGCTTCGTTTGTAATATCTTCGATAGCACTATCAACCTCAGGTTGCAGTGCCATCTGTCTATAACGACGTATTAAATTTATTTCGTCTCTCTTTTTCGAGTCATCAAGATCCACATAATGACCAAACCATCCACCAAAAGGAGTAATAGTGGATGTTGCGTCATTATCTACTGGAGGTACTGGAGATGCAGCACCCTTTGCCTTAAGTTTGGGGTCTTTATCTTTTATAGAGAACCCAAATAAAGTTGCCATAATTAAATTGTATTTACCGTGTAACTATTTAGCCAGCTTGATTAAGTAGCAATTGAAGATAACCATCCTGTAGCAGTTGGTTTACCTTCACTATCTTCTCCACCACCCTTACGTGATAATGGTGCATCAGCATCAAGATACTGGAATTGGAACTCAACATCAAACTCTTCTAGAGCATCATTACTATCAAAAGCAACGTTAATTGATCCAACAGAAGTTGGCCATGCACCTATAAGTTTGTACACTCTAAGAACTTTGTTCTTACCTCCAATATCAGTAGTAGTTGTTCCTACTCCTTTTTTACTAGAAGAATCTTTAGATAACTGTCTAATGTAGATTTCCCTCATTAGGTTTTCTAATCCAGAGACAGCACCAATGTTTTCATCTACTTGGTTACCTAAGTTGATCCACTGTTCAAATGCAGCTCTTAGATTAAAGTCCTCTGTATTATAGAATGTAGCAGTCCATGCTTCAAACGTTCTGTCTCCAGGAATCTTAAGAAATCTTCCACGGAATGGGACTTCTATAAGTCCCTGTGAATGTGTTGGTAAAGACGCAGATCTACAAAGATAACTTGATTGCTCCTGCAATGATCCTCGATCACCTACACCGTCTGGGAAGTTTATTTCAACTTCATACAGGTTAGGTCTTACACCACCATTCAATCTAGATTTGAATTCTATTATGTTAGGCATTTTTAGTTATTAACTCCTTTTTGTTATTTAGCTGGCAACTACTTCAGAGAAGCTGATACCAGTTCTGGTAGCAACGAATGTCAAAGTAATGTAGTTAATAGAACGTGTTGGTTGGATGTAAATATCAGCAACGAACTCGTTGTTATCTATAACTGCAGAAGTATTATTTGATCCGTCACATACAACTAAGAAATCAGTAATACCTCTTCTTGATTGAATGTTACGTAGGAATGGTTCAATAATTCCTTTAAAGACATTTCTTGTAATCTCATCATTGAGTTCAAAGAGTTGTGCCTTAGCAGCTTCTTCAATTGCTTTCTCAACAACAATGAACAGACGACGAACGTTAATTCTATCGAATGCACTAGGAGTTGAAAGTGCTGTTTTATCACCAAATAGAACTGCACCTTGTCCAGGGAATGTACTAATTGGGTTAACTCTATTTGCATAAAGTTCATCTCTATCTGTCTTGGTAGGATTCCATGCAAGTTTTGCAAGGTTTCTAATACCACCTCTAGAGAAACCTGCTGGTGAGAACCATGGTTCTTGTCTAATTGCTGTCTCTGCAACTAGTCCTGCAGTATCTGTGTTACATGGAATGTAGCAATACTTTTGATTCCATCTATCGTAAACATACTTGTAGTTACTATCAAGTACTAAGTATGAACTACTTGAAACGGAACCGTAGAAATCCTTAATGTTCTTAACGATATCTTTGTTAGCAAGTGGAAGACCAGTAGTAGCAATAATGTTTCCTTTATAAGGAGATCCGAATGCTATACAATCTTTTCTCTCTGCAGCAATACCTGCAATGTAATTAAGTTTCTCTCTAGTTTTTGTCTCAGTATCTAGACCAGGACCAACAATTAGATACTCAAGATTGATGCTATCAATCTCTCTGAACTCATCATATGCTGTATTAAAATCAGCAGATGAAAGATCCCATGCTCCACTTGCAAGTGCTGTATAATCTGCACCAGCAGTTAGATCATAATCTTTAGTACCTACTGGTTCAAAATCTTGTGTTCTAGTATTTGCTTCATAGATTGTATCACCTGCATAGATGTACTTACTTCCATCAGCAAGAACATTCTTATAGTAGTTAAGTCCACCTTGTGGTCCTCTAGCATCAGATGCTTTTGATAAGTATGTGAATGATTCTATAACTGTATCTTTAGATCCAGTAATGCTACCATCCTCATCAACTACTACAACGTGAATTGCATCTCTACTGTATGCATCTCCTGCATATGCTTCACCGTCAGCAGTATTTACTGGACGTGCAGCAATTGAATTCCACTTTAAGTTAGAACCACTATAAATTGATAAGTTATCCCACCATGTTTCTCCACCATCTACAGATGCTGCAGTACCAGTGTTAGCACCAATAGTTAAAGCATCAGCAGCCGCAAAACTTTGTGTTACATCTGGATTCTCTAGGTATGCATTAGATACATTATCAACTATAACAACGTGTATGTAGTTAGTTGTAGTACCACCAGATGTTACTGCACTTACGTCAATAACCTTACCTTTCTTAGATCCTGATGTTACATAATCTCCAACAGAGACGTTACCAATTGCGGTGTCGCCAGTCGTAAGAGCAATAGATTGCTTAGGACCATTATCAACAGCACATACACGTATTCCATTACCCCATGCTCCAGCAGTTTTAGCAGCGAACAACCATCCTGTTGTGTTGTCGTTGTATTGTGCATCATAAACTTCCCCACTTTCTATCTTAATTGAATCTGCAGCGATTACTGCTGTACCTGTTGCAGTAGTACCTGGAGTAGGAACTACAACTTGTACACCAGAGAAGTTTGTGTAATCACCAAAGTTACTTACTGTAAATCCAGTAATAATACCTGATGAGTTAACATCTGCAGTAGCAGCGAATCCAGTATTAGCAGCACCACCTGTAACTGAAACGTTATAAGTTGCTGTTGGATCGTAGTTAGTACCACCAGATGTTAATGTTAATGCTAATCCTGTAGGTGCAGCAATAGAAATTGTAGGTGCAGATGAATATCCTGAACCACCTGAAACTGCAATAGCAGTAATAACACCGTTTGTAATTGTAGGAGTTACTGTAACACCACTAGAGTTACCACCACCACCTGAGATTGATACAACTGGGTTTGAAGAATAACCAGAACCACCATCTGTGATTGTTAAGTTACCAGTTAAAGCACCAGCAGATAGGTTAGCAAGTGAAGCAGTTGCAGTTGCTGTGTCTCCTTGAGCAGCTGTTGCTTGACCTGTTACACCAACAGCACCGAATGTTACTGTAGGAGCAGATGAATAATTACTTCCTGAATTTGTTATGACTACTTGAGATACTTTACCTGAAGTATCGAGAACTGCAGTACCTGCAGCATTAGTTCCTCCTCCACCACTAAAGGTAACTGTAGGTGCAGAAACATACTTACCGTTAGTTGTAGGGTTAGTAATAGTTACTGAAGAAACACTTTGTCCTAGACGAGCAACTGCGTTCTTAAGTTGTGCTGTATTTACTCTAGTTACGGATAGTGTTCCACCGTAGTTTAAATAGTTGGTTGCTGAGAGAAAGTATTCTGAATTTTGTTTTACTGGTTCGCCATAAGCTTCTATTAATCCAGCTTCAGAAGTTATTGTAACTGGAGCACCTAATTCTCCTTTCGTGAAAGGTGCAGCAAATCCTGCAATATTATTGATTCCAATCTCAGCTCTGCCATTGGTTAAATCGAGTTCCTTAACTACGACCCCAGGTGAGCGTAAAGTTGCCATGTGTATCTCCTAGTGATTAGTCATATATCTACAGAATATTTATTATTTTCAACTCTTTCAGTGGGGAAACAATACATGAACATACTACCAGTCAGGATAATCTGCTAGGTATGGAGGTAAAGGTCTAGGTCTATTTTTCCTTTTACTTTTTCTCTTAGATGTTATTCTTTTAACTGTACATATCTTACATTCATATGAATATGCAGAGGGATATCCTTTTCTACTTTTACGTGTCAAATAGAAATCTTCTATCAAGTTTTTCTTTGTATTACAAACACGACATACTCTTTCTTTGAATAAGACCTGTTCTAGACCAAATCCAAACTCATCCATTATCTATACTCCCATAAAGAACTAAGTTCACCATACTCGTCTCTAGGACTTTCACCATCATACCATCCTTTATTATCTGCAACTACCCATACATTACCTTCATTATCTTTTTCCTTTTCAAATGTTCCTAAACCATCATCAATAAAACCAAATGGTGCCATATCTTGTTCTATCTGGTTCTTCTGTTCTTCATAAATCCTTGTTCTGACATCATTCTCAGTCATCTCTTTGAAATAATCCTGAGCAACTAACCATCCAAATATAACTAGACACATTGCTAAATCATCGTGACAACCTTCTTCTGCTTCAAATGATTGTCTCTTTTGAATGAATGTAGTAAGTTCAGCAATAATATCATAGTCATTAATTAAAACTTTATCTGTCTCTACTAACTGTTTAAGGTTTGAACATCCTATCTTCTTAACTGTAGTACTCATCTTAACACCTAACTGTGTCTTAGTACCAGAGAATCCTTGTCCTACTACCTGACCTGCACGTCCTCTCATAGCACACATAAGTACATTCTCATTCTCAAGATCGTACTGTAATATAGATGCTACTTGATCTCCTATGTCATTTACTTCACATAAGATGTATGCTTGATTAAATTGAGTTGATACTTGATTAATAATATTAGGAAAGATCATAGGTTTAACTTCATTGTTCCTATAGATTCCGACAATTTTATATGGTACTTTCGTAATATCATAAAGTATGAATGCTGAGTAGTCGTTATTAACACCACGAGATACGTCAACAGTCATCAAGTATTCATGCTTTTCTTTTGGATGTTCGTATATTTTTAAACCACCTTTTTGAACCAGAGGTTCATCATATGACAGTGCTCTTAACTTAGCTGCTGAAATTAATGTGTCAACAGATCCTAAGAACTCACACTCAAATTCCTGTGTGAACTGTCGTTCAGATGTGTTGGCAATAGTTTGTTCTTTCCACTTCTCGTCTCTGCCAGGTACCTGACTCCAATGTACTTCGGTAGTCACATACTCATTTCTACCAAGTTCTGCATCATGCCACAACTTGTAGAACATATTCATTCCATTGGGGGTGGAGATGATGATGACTTTGGTGGACTTACCAGATGATATAGTAGGATAAACAGAGGCAAAGAATTGCTCTGCAATATGATTAGGTATGAACGCAAATTCATCCAAGAAGATGATGTTAAAGGACATACCTCTGACAGCAGATGCTGAAGTAGAAGAAGCGAGAATTTTTGATCCATTTTCTAACTCCATACTACCTTTGTTCCATGCTACGATTCCTTGCTGTAACCAAGTAGGTAGGTTTTCATATGCTAATTGCAATCTACCTAATAGTTCTCTTGCAGTAGGAGCTTTGTTTGCTAGTATACCAATGTTAACATTATCATTAAAGATAGCATAGTGCATAAGATAAGCCACAACAGTGGTTGACTTACCTGTCTGTCGTGGCAACTTTGCTATATTAAATCTATTTGCATGAAAACATCTAACCATTTCCTCTTGAAAATCATAGAGATTAAATGGTACTAGACCCTCATCAAGAGAAACAATTTGAATATATTTCTTTGCAAAATATACTGGATCTGCTTTACACTTCAAATACTCCTGTATTTGCTCTTCAGTAAAATTAATAGGGACGTTTGCCCTTTTAAGATTAGGATTACCTAAGTATATCTCTGCTTGTGTAAGACGTTTTCCCATTAATCCATCCCCCACCTAGGTGGATTGTCTGGACAAACCATTCCTGGTAATAATGTTTTCAAAGGCATAAAGCACCCACAGATTTTACATTGTTTGGTTGACTGTTTGAAATGCTCACATTTCTCACAGATAGCAAACTTCTCAGCAGAAGTCATAACAAATTATATAGTTTTATTAAGCTTGGAATGCTACTCCTGATGCCCAAACACTTCCAGATCCACCTGCCTGTAAGGTTTGATCGCTTTCTTTCTTTATTACTATTCTTTCTCCTGCACCAATATACACTTCGGATGCAGATCCATAATTTGAAGCACCTGCTGGTGTAGATGTAATTTTTACTGCTGCAGCTCCAGGATTCAAAACAGAAACCAAGACGCTACTAGAGACATTACTAGCTCCCGAATTAATATCTACTGCAGTTGTTAATGGTTTAATGATGAACATTTTACTGAAGTTTCTTTTATTTATTATCTTTTAAACCTTGTTTCAGCAGTTTCGACAATTCTGCTGTAGATCCAACGAACAAGGCATTATTATTTGTAACCTTGTTTTTCTTAGGACCTTCTTCAAGATCTTGCATTTTCTTTTGTAGATCTATTAGTTTCTCTGTAGCATCAGAAACACTCTTAACTAATTGACCTGCAACCTCAAATGCTCTAGGGTGATCAGTATTATTAGCAACATCTATAATACCTGCTAATGCTTCCTGACCTTTTTCTATAACATCATATAGTTGACCACGTGAATATTCATAATCATTTTTAACATCTTTTTCAATGTTTATGTCATGTTCTTTCTTTTTAGGTTTAGGTTTCTCAGAAGGAAGAACCTCCGCTGCTACACCTAAACTCTGCTCAATACCACTTGTATCCATTATACATCCTCAAAGAAACCAGAAGTTTCATTGAAACCGAAGTCGTCACCTGGAACTAATAGTGAATCATCAATAGCATCAATAACGTTATCAGCATTCTTATCTATCTTAGCTTTAGGTGTAACCTGATACTTACGATAGCGTCCTGGTGAATCAATCTTAGTGCTACCATACTCTTTGGTAATTGCCTTCTTAATGAATCCAACATCAGTAGTAGGACCATAAATGTATGTTTTAACTATGAAATCTAGTGTCCATATTATAGTTCTCCTGTCTGAGTAATCTCCTTCATAGTCATCAACAAATGATACGTTATTTAATATTATAGGTATATCTCTGATTATATTTGCTTCTTCTACCAACTTAATTGATAAGTTAAATGATGGTTGGAATGTTGGAAGTATTTGTTCTGTGATCTGAAGTGAATCTTCTTGTGTCCTTGTGATTACATTCAGTTCAAATCCAAGATTATATGGGACTGGTACGAATGTCTTCTTAACACCTTTAGTTGGATCTCCACCAGCAACAGTATAGTTTATTGGACTCTGCTTTCTACCAGGATCATATGAAATACCATTCATTTCAAATGACATACGAGGTAGAGATATAGCATTAGGTCTACCAAGTTCTGGTTGTTCAGTCAACCTTGCTAAGAATTTTGATCTAGGACCATATGCCAAGGGAACTTTCATTCTCTGGTATGTGGTATTGTCATCATTGTATCTACGAATCTCTAGGTTATTGAATAGTGTACCAAAACCAATAACTGTCTTTCGTATTATTTGATCGTAATTGTAAGTTCCTAGCATAATTAACTCCTATTGCCAAATTCGCCAAACGGATTAACCTCAGTGAAATCGAGAAGGTTATCACCTAATGTCTCGAAATCTAGGTTATCTGCATAAGCGTCCTTAATGTTAAGTTCATCGAATGTAGTTATATTTATAGTGAAACCAGAATCGCTTCCTGTGAGTGTCTCACCAGTTTGAAACTCTCCATTAAATGCTCTTAGTTCTACCCAAGATTCTGTAGTGTTCCAAAGGTTAACTTTAGCAGTAGTACCACTAGTACCACCAGTTACTGTCTCACCTATAGATGGTGCTCCAGTAATACTATCGTAATAGTATTTAACAATAAACCCTTCATCTATTTGTCCATCTAGTATACCATCTGCACCACCAGTTTCTCCACTGTACTGGAAGAGTTCGCATGTAAGTTTATATGTATATAATTTACCAAACTGATAGAAAGGATCTTCATGCTCTACAAATTTAATCTCAAATAAATTAGCAGATAAGGGAAACCATACTAAATCTCCCTCTTGAGGTCTACTTCCTACTTCAATATTTTCTGCACCAGTCAATGAATATGCAACAAAATCTTCATACATACCACGAGATATTACTAACTTTATTTCATCACTAGATTGAATACCAAACTTAGTTAAGAAATCTCCGTTACCATCAAAACCTGCAAAGTTCTCTAGATAACCAGACATTACATAACTATCATTAAACTCTGAGATAATCTCATCATTTAATATAGTGTCTTTTCTTACTAGTTTTCTAGGTATGTAAATTATATCTAACCCAAACATCTTTAGATATTCATCTACAAGATTTCCTTGAAGAATCTGTTCATTCCTAGTACCGTGAGTAAAATAGGTATTCTTAGCCATTTATCCTATTTCCCAGTTAGGTGGAAGTTCGTATGTAGATGTAATTTCATCCTCTATCTTTATGACTTCAGAATTTCCATCGTCATATAACTCTCTACCATTCATTGTAATACCACCAGGTAACTGTGCACCTTTAAACTTGATAAGGTTCTGTCCCCACTGTCTCTTTATAAGTGCAGTAGTATATTTCTTTAAGAACGGATCATTATAAACCTCAGTGTATGTTTGAGGATCTAACAATCTATGACAGTCAATAATTAGATAAGATCCCTCATCTAACATCAATCTATCAGTGTCAATGTATAAACGATCAGCACGTCTATTGAATCTGTAAGGTATAAACGCTCCATTATTTAAGACCATATCTAGTGTTTCAAGATATGTCTTCGTCATAAAATAAGAAAGAATATCAACTGAACCAAACTGATACAAATCGTTTAGGAACAACTGATATTCTAATCCAAATAAATTACTTCTTATATTACTTCCTTTAACACCAAACACTCTGTTAATACCTAGCACTTGAGGTGGTATCTGTAAAAAGTTATCTCTTTCTTCCCACTCTGTTTGCTCTTGTACACCTGTGACTTCTATCTTAGCATTACCACCACCACCTGTAAAAGTAATTTCATCTTCAACAAGATAATTTGTACCAGCAGCACTTATCTCTACTTCTGTTATCTGACCGTCTTTTGCAGTGATATCAAAAGTAGCACTTGTTCCTGTACCACCTGTATAGGCAGCAGTAGTACCAGTAGTGTATCCAGTTCCCTGTTCCACTACTTTTACAGTTAGTACTGCACCTGTAGCAGTTCCTAGTAATTGTTCTTGATCTAATCCTCTAAACTTAGCAACATCAGACGCTGTAAGTTTATGCTTTAAGAACATCCTCTCGACACCATCGAAGTGACGTTCTTGAAACAATTGGATAGCATCATCTATTAGGTCATCAATCTGATCATTATCAACATTGATTTCCAAGACAGGTGCACCTAATCTTCTTAGACAATAATCTTTTAGTTCTGCTTTCGTAGTCGGTTGTGCCATTTAATCCCAGACATAACATTCCTCTACTGTATTTAGCAGACCACCAAGTCCTATTGAATTACTGATGCTGTACTATTTGTTGGAGCGATAGTTTCTGGAGCAACTCCTCTAGCAGCTGTGTCCTCTCCTACTTCTTTATGTCCCTCTTTATCTGCCATAGATAGTGCTTCTATTGCACCTTGGAGACGGAAGTATTCTTCCTTCTTAGCGTTTATTTCTGTATCTAGTTCACGAATCTTTGCTACAACTCCTTCAAGTTGTGTTTTGAACTGGTCTATCATTTCGGTGTTACAAGCCATGGTTTTGAATAATTAACGTTATTATTTATAAGGGTTACCAGGTGAAGGTATTGAATGTCAATCTTGCTTCATCTGAGTTCCAAGTGCTTTTATCCCAATGTGCTGAATGGAATAATGCTGATTCATAAAATATATATTGATTATACTTATGATACTGGGTGTGGTATACCTCCCAATCATCTAGTTCTGAATCAAGAATCTCTTTGTGTCTATAGTTTGCTAATGCTGTATACTCTTCTCCAGTTTTCTTATACCTGTAGAAGTGAGTACCAGAACTTTTCTCACCATGACTATAATCAATATTAAGTGGACATATACCAGCATAATGAAAATAATCAACATGAGGCATTAGAGTTCCTATTTCTTTATACATTTGTAATGATACTACTGGAGCAAAAGAAGTATGAGAAGTTCTAAAATCTCCCATAAAGGATTCCTTTAACATTCCTGTTAACTTCAGAACCTGTATTTCATTGAACCCAAAGTAGTTAATATATCCTGGATTCATTGGTATCTCAGGATCTTTAAAATACTTACAGTTGAGAGCATACTCTCTAACCTTATCTGGGTATAAAAAGAAATCATTAATAACAACAATTCTACTATTAGTATTGCCTATATTAATTACTTTAGGGTAAATACCAGTTCTTATTCTAAAATCATTGGGGTTTATCAAGTCCACCATAACCATCCTGTGATAATGTATTTGTGTTGAGTTTCAGATATCTCACCTTTATGTACGTGAGTATATGCTGCAGGGAAGATAACTGTCTTACCCTTAATGGGTTTAACTGTATAGTCCTGATGATAGAACATAGTTCCACCACCATCTGTGACATCATTTAGATATGTCATATAAACCATAGCACGTTCACATCCAGTTAATTGTGCTCCATCTATATGCCATTCATAATAACCCTCTCCTGGTTGATAATGTTGTATCTGTGGGAACTGTCTTGACGTAAAAGTTCCACCAAATTCATTGAATTTAAACTTATCTAGGTATACATCAATGAAATCATTTAGTTGTTCTCTATAGTCAAACCATCTATACAACTCATTCATCTGTGCTGGTGATGCAAGTTTATCTGCATCCTGTAGCCAGAAATCCATGCTTTTTTTAACTTCTTCTTGAACTCTACCAATACCAGATTTACCTCTATAAGCAAGACCTTTAGCAGATGCATCTTTATACATCTTTATTAAGGAATCACATATAGTGGTATCTTCTAATTGATATTCTTCAATAAATGATGGTGTCATGATTTAGAAAGTACAAGTATATAGAGACCGTTCCACCAATCCTTATCATCTTCTACCACAGATGTTAATATTTTCCTACGAAACATTGGTTTCAAATTATTTGTTTCTACAAATTCATCAGCAGAAGATACTACTCCTTGGAAATTAGCATCATCTAAAACAAGTATAAATTCATCTGGAAGAAAACCAAGAATTGAATTTAAATTTGCTAATTGATTAACATGATCATGATCTGCATCATAGAAAATAACATTAGGTTTAAGTGGAATATCGGAACCAATTAAATCTGGTATGTTCTTATGTATTAACGACCAATTAGGATGATAGAAATTAGATAAGAACTCCTTTTTAGGATCTTTTGATTTTGGTAATAGAACTTCCTCTCGGAAAGGTTCTATTTCTGTTGATTCAAAATTATCAACAGCATATGCTGCTATTATACCATTTTTATGTGTAGCTGCATAGAAGGTACTACCAGTATAACAACCCAATTCTAGATATACTGTTGGAGATTGAGAACATAAGTTATTTAAAAAATGACGAACCCTATTAGATGTAAATCCTGGTATAGTATAACGATGTTCAAAACCACTTTTAAACATTGCAGCATCATCTATAGATCTTAGTACACGTTCAACATAAGGATGTAAAGATAATCCTTTCTTATCTACGTAATTCTTAGCTATAGTATCACAGTAATGACAATCCCAACAATCAAACTTACATGTTTTTATTTTCTCTCTCCAAACATCAATAGGTCTCTCTGCCATTGATGTATCTTCCATATACTCTTCAAACTCTGGAAATAAAAGTTCTTCATCATTATTCCATCGTTTAATTATATCCATGGATTCTTTTAATCTCATAGCATTTTCTCTGCCATGTAATTTAAAGACATCAACACCTAGATCAAGAATCTCTTCCCAATCTTTTTTCCATGGTGGTAAATTAGCTGCCTTTAATGATGCTGCTGGATCCTTTACATCCCAAAGGGAACATGAAACTCTACTTATAGGGTCATCAAAATATTGTGGATCATTAGGCATCCTAGAATTATTATAATGATAATGCTCTGGCATTATGGGGCATCCACCCCAACATCCCTCATTAACTAATAATGAAATCTTAAGATCATTATCACAATATTCTTTTGCTTGTTTAATTCTTAATAGTTGATCTCTATCTCGCATAAGATCTCTATCAAGATTAACATAGTTAAATCCTGCTTGAGATAATTGGACTATATCGTTTGCTTTTGTTACTTCTCTTAGAATAGTATTCTTAATGTAAAGATCTGGAAACTCTCTTTGTATCTGTCCAGTTAATACCCAAGATGTATGAGGTAAAGTTACTATTCTACAACCTTCATTATATAAAGGTCTAAAATGTTCTATCCAAGTATCTAAATTTCTTTGATTTGGTACTACGTAAATATTATTAAATGTAGCAGACAATGGTATATCTACTTCCCTACTAATATGCAAAGCATTCATAGTAGTCATTCTAATATCCGACTCAAATACATCACCCATAGCATCCTGTAGAAAAGGAGGCATACGACAGGTAAAATATAGATCAGATATTAAATGTTTATGTTCTTTTAAAAAAGGTATGAAGTCAGAATAAACATATTCCTCTTCAAGTTTAGGGTTAATTGGAAGCGAGAAAATCTTCATAATCTTTCACTACTGCATTAATAAAAAGTTGTTCGTTACCACCTTCTATGATATCTTTATTTGCTTCTGCAAATTCTAATAACTTAGATTCGTTTACTGCTGTTGGATTCTCAGCATCCAACTGATATTGAATGATAGGAAGCATTGCTTTACATCTAACATCCTTTATAGCTGCCCAATCAGTCATGATTTTCCTCCGTCTTCTATTAGTTTAGTAGTTAGTTTATCACCAACCATAAACTTTTGTAGTTCAGGTTGTAACTGTTTATTTATCTTATCAACACCACCCATAACCATGGATGAGTATCTAGTGGCAATCTGTAATGCCTCAACCTGATCTTGTTCTGGCATTAAAGTTAATGAATCCATATTACCTGAGGTTATTCTACCAAAAGAAACAATATCCATGGCAGCTTGCTTACCCATACGAGCAATCCAGTAATTTCTTTCTTCATCCTCATTATATTCAGTAATATTTTTAATATCATCTTCTGTCTTAATTACTTTCTTAGCAATTTTTAAGAAGGTATCAATTTCTGATTGTGCCTGTTGATATTTTCTTTTCCAAATAGTAATATCATAATCAAGTTTACTTAGATCAATTTCAATTAATTCTTTTTTAATTTCATCTTCTGTCTCTTCAAAATCTCTCTGCATCAACTTACGTTGAACAATAGATTTCTTCAAGCTATGCTTAATTTCGACATAGGCATGATACCTTGTCTCTAATTCTAACATTGCTTGTCTTGTTTTTCTCCATGGTGTCAGTTGACTATCAGCAACAAAATGTTGACACTGATATGGAGTCATAGTCGAATTCATATGGAGTGCTCCTTCAAGCACTTTCCAATCTAATTCCGATACACCAAACTCATCAATATATTCTTTACTAAGTTTAATGTCTTTTACTTCTGCATTAACGATGTCAATATCATCATTACTATTTAAAAATTCAGAAGTTGTACTCATTCGCTTTTACCTCATACTCAGGTTTACGTGCCCAATCTGTGTTGGATACAGTCCTACCCATCTCTATCGCCTGTATTGTAGGCATCAAGACACCAAGATAGTCCTCATATAACGTATTTATATCCTTTATAGAAGTAGTATTTTCAAACTGTTTCAGTAGTTTTTGCATAGCAACTAATAATGTAGATACCTTATCTTCATATGATTCTGCCTTAGATAAGATCTTATTTGCTAATACTGTTTTATCTGTACTATGTTGTGTTGAAAGATAATCTAGAAATGCTGTCTTACCACCTGCACCTGCCAAATGTTCTCTTGCTTCATGCTTTTGTATTTCCCATGTTGCAGATTCTAATAAACCAGTATCTCTAATTGCTAAGTATCTCTTTTCAAATTCATCTTCAATCAATTCTTTAGCAAAGATTTTCATGAAGTTTAAAGTATCTGCTTTAATTTCATCAGTCATTGTGACTGGGACTTTACCATATTTCACACCATCTGGATAGTCCATATTCCTCATCTGCTCTTCAGTCAGACCCTCAGGAGCACCTTCACCTACTTCCCAAACCTTAGATACATCTCTTACTTCTGAGAAGAAAGTTGATCCATTTGTTGCTACATCCTTTGTAATTTCTTTATACTTACCTTCCCAAGCTTTATGATGTATACCATACAATTCATCAGATATTTCTACACAAGAAAGATTCTGTAGATCATACATTTCATTAAATGTAAATCTACTATCCCACAAACCGCTATCAAATTGTGTGGTATCTAAAGCTGATTGTTTAATAATTAAATACTTCATTTTATGCTGGCTGATTTACTGTTACTGCTGCTGCAAATGATGAACATGCTGCAGATGATTGTCCATAATGTCCTTTAGGTCTAGTTGCTGCACCCATAGCAGTAATAGAATCATTTGAATAATTCCATTTCTCAGTTTGGTTATTCTGCTGACCATTATAGTCACCTAGTTTATAACCCCAATCTTGACCCATTTCCATATTCTCTTCACCAGCTGATCTAGATCTATTGAAGTTTCCAAGATCTGCACCATCACTATCTCTTACCTTACGGATAGGAGTAGTCACGTTATTACTTGTGCATATGTAGAAGAAACCATGCTTAGTAGGAAGTGCTTTACACCATCCCCTATTACCACCCATAGCATTGGTATTAGACCAACTATCATTACTATAAGTTATGTATTGTTGACCACCATTACTCCAAGAGAAATATCCTCTTGTTTCACCACCAACACCAGCAACCCAGTCATTTGAATAACCAGATCCACTAGTTGTGTACATGATCTCAGTTGGGAAATGTAGTTTGTTAGTATCAGAACTACCACCTCCTGTTATATATCCTGCCTGTCCTATTTGGTTACTAGCACATCCAGCGTCGTTTCTACCTACGTTCATTGACCAACCACCAGTAGTACCATATCCCATAGTATCTTTGGGTTCATTATCATCCCAACCATAGTTGTGCTGAGAGAATCTACCATCACCTTGGTTTCTAACAATACCAGTATGACCGTTATAACTTGAGGTATGACTGGAGTTACCTTGGAATGAGTTCACAGTACCATGAACATATGCCTGATAGTCACCCCATGTACCATCACAATAAGCACCTGCTCTATCTAACTGTTCACCACAATACACAGTAGTGTCAGTATGATGCCACGTTTTATTTACTGATCTCCATGGCTGAGATCCTTTATATCCACCTGCAATATATCCATGAGTAATTAAACTTCTATATCTATATCCAGTTAATGGTGAAGAGGTATTATTAGAAGCACCTGGATATGCCCAGAAAGCACCATTAGAACCATCAGATACTAGATATGCACCTCTAGTAGAATCTGTCTGTGATGGTAACATGGTAAACTCATTACCATTAATCCTATATTTTCCTGTGATGTTTACATCACCACCAACGTTGATCTTATATGAAGTAGTAGTGCCAGCATTAATAGCTAACATACCATATCTCATTTGGATTTGATCCCTATAACTAGTACCATCATTTTCTCTTGTAGAGAAAGATAAGTAACCAGGATTAGTTAAGAATCTAATATATGACGAACCAACAGATGTATTTAATCTTGGGAAATAATTATTATCGGAAGAGTTTGCTGAAGTTGGATATGAATAGGTATTATAGTTACTAACGTTAGCACCAATACCACAACCATCCCATGTAACACCACCTTCAGAAACCCATGCCTGAAAGTTAATTTCACCAGTTCCACCACCATTACTACCAGATGGCAACGTCATCCTAAACTGTGTAGTAGTGTGTCCACCACTAAGATGAAGAACAGTTCTTGGGTTAGTAGTACGAATACCAACTGCACCACCATAAGTTGATGTTAAAATATCTGTATTACTACTATTCCTAACAAACCAATAATTTTCATTATCTCCTTTATTAGGACCATCATAACCCAAGTACATACTACCTGTACCTGTGTTAGATGCATCTTCATAAAAATGTATAGCAGCTGGTGTTGTTTGAAGTTTCTTATTTGTTACTGCTATCGCCCCTGTCACACACAAATCTTTATCAGTTGTATTTGCGTTTTGACCAATTTGAACTTGACCGTTATATCTTGCTAAATCTACTCGTCCACCTGCATCAACATTAATACTCGGAACACCAGAAACATCGTTAACTGAAAATATAGTTCCTGTTGTTGTATTATTTACACTAAATAACTGACCAGATGAACCTTTAAATTCTACAGCATTATTATCTAATACCCTTAATCTTATAGGATTATTACCAGAACCTACAAAGCTAATTTCTGGATACGTACCTGTACCAGCACCTTTCTGGGGAGTTATTAAAATGTCCTTATCAGAGTTTGCCATTTTTAGCTTTTCTTATATTTATAATTAATAACCATAATTACCTTCACCTTCCGCAAGACCGTAACGTCTCTTAAACACTTCCCAATTGTGTTTAATTTCATCTACAGATAGAACTCTTTCATAAATTCTAGCAATAGTAATATAAGGACCTTTAGCAGAAGTACCTTCCACAGTACCAGCATATCCAGTACCTACTCGTACTGCACCTGCTTGCCTGTAACTATTAGTTCCACCACTGGCTCTTGTTACATAAGATCCTACATTCTTACCATTAAATCTATTTTGTCCATTACTTGGACTAGGACCAGGTAATGTTGATGTCCATTGAGTCCATGCATTATCCTGCCAAGCTGTTTGTGTATTTGAATAATCATATGACCCACCTGTAGCACCACCTCTGTAGTGACTTAAGGTTTCACTTGTTTCGTAAGTACAAGCAAACTCATTAGTGTAACTTTGCCCACCTTGGTATGGATTCTTTTCAAAAATAGTGTCTCTTTCAGTCATTGAATCACCAGATCTCCAAATTATCAACTCAAGAGTTGCTCCATTACCTGTCCAGAATTTCTTACCGTCATCATCAGATGATGACCAGTATCCACTGTTATTAAATTGAAAACATGGAACATTATCCTTTGTAGTAAAAGGTGTTTGAGTTCCAGATGAATTCATTATAATCTTATTAGCAAGATCATACCATATAGATCCACTACCTGGATAAGATTTTGGGTTACCTGCATCTATGTAAAAACAAAGACCATCAGATATACAATTTTGCCCTGTGTGTAATGCCATTAGTTTCCTTTGTCGTACTCCACCTCTAGTTTATCTATATCTTTTCTTTCTGCCTGTACAAAGTAGAAAGCGTCACCACCACCTGTAATAATTTTATTATCTTTTAGATCCTTAACCCAAACAGTTCTTGACATTCCACCAACTGCAGTTAATTGAACTGTAATTGTATTCATGTCAACTAGTCCAGTCCAGTATTCTGGAAGGGTAATAACATTATTTCTTACACGTCCTCTTACATATACTGCATGTTCAGGACCTTCAAGTGAACCATGACGTAGTTCATGATTCTCTTTTGTTGGGTGATCAATAACAAATGATTTACTTGTAGCACCTAATGATCCATTTACATAGAACTGGTAACTAGTGTTTGTACTACTTTGGTTAATAGCAACACGTCTGGAATCATCTAGAACGATGGAACTAACTTGTCCACCCATCTTGAAGTGCCACTTACGTCCACTTTCAACTCTATCAATAATATCACCTGTAGTAGTTCCAGTACCATAATGGTTTGCCAGATGAGCTATTGCTAATCTATAACCAACTGTAGTTGATCCATAGTAATGTCTAATACTAGAGTATCCACCAGAATTACCAAATATTTGGATACCATCTGTATCATTTCCTGGTAAATCAAATCTAGATCTTCTATTATTGTATACGGTAAATACTCTATTACCAAAGTTAGTTGTCCAAGCACTAATAATTTCTGAAGTTGTAGTAGAAGTTGTAGTAGAGAATCTTGCGTTCCAAGAACTACCACTACCTCTAAAGTACATACCTGCATTCCAAGTTATGTACTTATTACCTTGTGTGAAGTTAATTTGATCAGTTGCAGTAGTACTGATAGTCAAAGCACCTGTTAGAGTTCCACCAGTAATCGGTAAGTTTCCGTTAGCAGTACCATTCAATGCTGCTGTAATAGTACCAGCAGAGAAGTTACCAGATGCATCACGTTTAACACCAGCATTTGCTGTGTTTGCACTATCAAATGTTATTGAACCTTCATGCCATATATTGTTACCATTGACCTGAGCACTATTTGATCTAAAGTTAATAGTACCTGTACCTATGCTACTAGATCCACCAGTAAACTGAATTCTAGAATCATAATCTACATTGTTACCTGATGTATTAGCATCAATATATGCAGTAGTAGAAACATCAGTATATCCTAAGTTTAAGTAAGGATTACCACTAGAATCAGATCCAAGAATTGCCTTAGTTCTAGAATAAGTTGTATTATCAGAAATACCCCAATCAGTTAACTCATAGTATTCTGCAGGTGCAGTAGCAGTACCAATTTTCTTAATTGATTCTGATAAGTTACCAGATATTAATTCAACAGTAAGAATTGTCCAAGGATTCTCAATCTTTCTTTCAAATGTTAGATCAGCATTACCTCCAGGTGCTGTTACAGTACCAGAGATATGTGTAGGAGGAGTTGTTCCTAAACTATAAGAACCAGTTATAGAGTTTGTTACGTTGTATATGTTATGACCATATACGATTCTATCATTCTTATTTGCTGATGCGTTTGCTACCCATTCTGTGTTGTACTCAACGTACTGAACACCAGTTAGATAATTAGCAGGATCAAGATTGATCTTTCTGCTAATAATTCTTATTGTACCTTCGTTAACATTGTTAGCGGTATATAGATTCCACTGCTTACCAGTTACTCCAGATTGAGTATCAATATTATCTACAACTTGCTGAGTTAAGTTCTTACCTTCAATATAAAGATCATAATGACCACCATTATTATCTTGATAATTTGGATCAGGAACAGTTACTTTAACATGCTCATTAAATGCATGAGATGCTTGTTGATAAGGTAATCTATTATTACCGAATTTCTCTTCATTAGTGTTAAGAGCACTTTTATGCCAACGTGCATTTTTGCCTTGTAATAGATCAGAATCTAAGCCAGAATCTTTTCCATGGTTTCCATCATGCCACACCTTACGCCAAGATGACCAACTATTACCAGTAGAAGAACCACTTCCAAGGAATGCAAGAGTTGCTGTAATAACTGCAGGAGTTGTTATCTGTCTTGTATTTTGTGTACCAAACCACTGATAAGGTAGATCTGCAATAAATGTGCCAGAAGCAGTACCATCTTCGTTATATCCCCAACCACCATCTACGAGAGTGATAGAAGATATAGACCCACCAGAGACAATTATATTTGCTTTTAGACCATAACCTTCACCACCAGTTAGTAATACGTTATTATATGTTCCATTCTTATAACCAGCACCTGCGTTAGATACAGTTAATGATCCAACATGGTTAGGACCACTATTTCTAATGTAAATGTTATTATTATCTGTCTGTGCTATCTGCCCTAAAGCACCTCCTGAGAAGTCCGTAGAAGACCCTGAGCGACGTGTTGTGATTACACTATGATAGTTACCACCATCAGCAAGGAATTCACCTGTATTATATCCCTGAGTATTACTCTTCCATGATAGAAGCAAACCTGCAGCAAAGTTTTCTGGATTAAAGATAGAAGTTCTTGTATCACCAATATTAAGTAGAGTTGATGTAGCAGCGTTACCTGTAACATTAATGGTATAATCTCCAGATAATCTAAGAGGATTTACAAGACCAGATTGTAAATTAGATGCATTAGTGAAGTAACTTGAATCATTAGTATCAAGAGTATCAGCATCAAGACCAGAACCTTGACCTGTCTTCAATGTAGCACCACCATTAGCAGCAAACTCGAACTGACTCTTCAGTAATCTAACAACACCTAAGTTACCATATGGTTCTGCAGAAACTGTAAGACCATCAACTCTATTAATATCAATTACAGAGTCACCATAGATCTTAGGTACAGATGCAATAATACCTTTTAAACTTGCAGCAATAGTAGGTGAAGTACCAATTATAGTTGGTATTGGAGTTACCGTAAAGTCAGCAGTATAGTTCTGACCACCATCAGTAATAGTAATAAATCTAACAGCACCATCTTTAGTAACTGAGGTTGCTGTAGCATCAACACCTCCACCACCTGTGAACTCAACTAAAGGAGTGTTTGATCCTAATCCTGTACCACCATCAGTCATATGAACAGCAGTAATTGCTCCACCACTTACAACTGCTACTGCTTTAATGTTGTTTAAAACAGCTGGGTTTTGTGGATCAGTCCAGTTATCTTTGAATACAACTGTAGGAGGTGTTGTATATCCAGTACCACCAGCAGTTATAGTTACACTACTTACTACACCATTAGCAACGTTAAATGTACCCTTAAGTCCAGCAGAGGTTCCACCACCACCTAACATAAGAACGTCAGTATATGTTCCTGTAGTATATCCTTCACCACCGTTAACAATCTGAATCTGCTTGATATAATCACTAGCAGTATTATTTGAACCTAATACAATAGGTGAATCATCTGAAATTCTTTGTGATGCAACTGCAGGAGCAAATAATGAATCACCTCTTAAGTAAGTTAGTGAGTTTGCTGGATAGTTAGAAGATATATTACCAAGACGTGCAACGTTAAGAACACCAGTTGTAATAAATGATGCATCAATGGTAGATGATGTTAACTGAACCCAGTTAGCATTGTTACCTGCTGATGTGTTAATAACATCAGTTAAACTAATAGTAATTGCAGTTGGAGTTGTTTTATCATCAACACTATCAGTAGCAACTGCTTTAATTGAGTTAAGAATATCAACTTCTAATCTAGATCTAATAACTGAAGTAAGAACAGCATTAGATCCTGTTGAAGTGGTAATTGTAATTGTGCTACCAGCAGTTGATGGTGCTGTGTAATATCCTTGTCCCTTATTAACGAGTGCTACACCAGTAATCTGTCCACCATTAACAGTAAGAGTAGCAGTCGCTTGTGTACCACCACCGCCAGGTGCTGAGATTGTGATTGTATCACCAGATTGATATCCAGTACCACCATTATTAATAATAATTTGTTTAACAGTACCAGGTAGCCATGAAGTTACCTGACCCTGTGATCCAGATGGACTACAAAGAACAATATTAGTGTTTGCAAAGGTATGAAGTGAATCAGGATCAAATTCAAGAATTTGACTTTCTAAGTCATTGTTCATAATGTAGGATATAGTATTATCCTGTTGAATTGTAATATCACCAGCAAGTGGTCCTTCTTGTGCCAATCTTGCTGCCTGATCTGCAACCGTATAAATGTTGAATGGTCTTAGTGCAGGTAGTTGGTCAATATTAATACGACCAGATGAATCTAACTGAACAAGAGCATTAGGTGTTGGAACAGTAGAATATGTACGTCCTAAGTATTGACCTAACTGGTTAGAAATATAATCCTTAACTGCCTTCTGAGTTGGTAGTAGAGAATCACTAGCACCAGCACCACCTAGTTCTAGAGCATTTAAAGTATTACTTGGATCAAATCCTGTGATAACAACGTTGTTACCCTTAATCTTCAAGAATTCAACTTCAGAAATTGTAACAGTACCACCGAATGTGATGTTACCAGTTCTGTTTTCTACCTTAGCAAAGTATCCAATCTTAAAGTCACCAAGTTCGTCAGTACCTGAAGCGTAAACACGTCCATTATTCTGAGATACCTGTTCAAAATCTCCAGTGTTATCTGAACCTCTAGTACCACCATTTTGAGGTAGTGCATTGTAATCATTACCAGATCCAGAGAATTCCCATGTATGAGATGAGGAGTTACATATGGATGGTCTTCTTATATCAATTCTATGATCCTGTAGTTTGTTTTTATTTGTTGGATTAATTGTAAAGAATCCATCATCCCTAACTGCTGTTGAAGGCATAGGAGTTGTAACAGATGGATTGTCAATTATCTCATCAAATAGAGTATTTAATGTGTTCAAAGCAGTTTGAACATTAGAACAATCACTATTGGTATACTCAGTACCAGTACTTACATCATGTGTAATAGTAGTATCTACATATGGAATTTCATCACTCCAAGTAGCAACGTAGTAATTAGCATTTGATTCAGCAGTAGTTAATGTAGTTCCTTTTAATTTAAGTTGGTTATTTACTGCTTTCTTACATAGATCTCTTGCTTCATCTAGAACTTCTTTGGTTGCTGCAACGTATCCAGAAATATGCTGAATAGAGTTTGCATTTACATATAACTTAGCAGCATCCCATGTAGCATCGTTAGCATCAAACTTAAGGTCTGTTGCCCATGCTTTAACTATTTCTTCTGTGTCACGAATACACTTAACTCTATCTTGGTCTAAAGGATTAGATGTAGTTTGAAGTGTTTTAAAGTATGCTTCTTCTGCAATATACCTAGCATTATTGTAAATTAAATCATAGGAATCTGTATAGCGGTTAAAGTTACCTCTAACAGACATTGCAAGGTTTGCTTGTACTTCAGCAGTAATTGGTTTAGTTGGAGTTGCAGAAATTGTATTCTCTATGAAATACAATGGGTTTTGACCAGATTGTACAGCAACTTCATATCCACCAGGACTTAAAATATAATGCTCAAGTGGTGGTGCTCCAAGACCTGTAACAGTAAACTTAGGCACACCAATATCAGTAAATGTTACGTTACTAATAACACCCTTATCAAAACTATATGCTTCTTCTCTTACACCATTTGCTCTTAATGAGAAAGTACCAAAGTTAGATGCTGAGTTAGTTAGTGATGCATAACCACCAGTTTCTACAATAGCACCGTCTTGTGTAAAGATACAGAACACAGACACCAACTGAGTATAACCATCATTGGTTACATTATATCCAGTACCACCAAATGAGATAATCGTGAATGCAGCAGCAACCATCGACTTACCCTGAGGAGGTAATCCAGGACGTTTTACGTTAGGAGTAGCACACTTAGCACCATCAATTTCACAACCATTACCACCAAGGAATGAAATTACAGATGAGTTAAAGATATAAGGTGATACTTCAATAACAGGTAGATCGTCATATGCATGACCTACAGTAAAGAATTTGTTATTACTATCAAGGAAATATGATGTTGCATAAGATGTTGTAGGAGGAGTTCTTCCATTAATTCTATCAAGAACAATATTCCATAAAGTAAATATTGAGTTACTTACATTATCACATGCTCTACTTCTATTAGCATCATATGTATTTGATATTGTATTATCTGAGAATACTGATGTTGATGTATTAAATTGTGTTAGACCATTTGGATCTGTAAATTCACTACCTACTCCTGTAAGTATAAAACTATTCTGAAAACCTAAAAATATACCAGTTGTATCACTAAATGCTATAGAATCACATTGATCATTAAAAGCAGTTGAAACTTCAACATTCCATGTTCTTCCTCTATCTTCAGATGTTAATACTGCACACTCATTATTACCTGATCCTTGAGTAAATTGTAAGTACATCCAGAATCTATTTCCATCATGAACTATTATCTCAGGTGTCCTAATGCTATTAGTACCATATTCCCATCTTTCATGTCCAACAGACGCTGTTAAAGCAGCGTGATTCATATTATCATTCGTTATTGCTGTAGTAACAATACTGTTTAAAGTAACTATTGAGTTAATAACATCAGTACATGCTGTAGTTGGACTTTCAGCACCATTTTTAATAATACCGTTTACATCACTTGATAAGAATGTATGAACATAATTACCACCTGCTATCAATGCATCATCAACTGCACTGACAAAAGTATGTGCATAAACACTTGTGCTTATACCAACAAATAGTTGGACATTTGTACTAGTTGTACCAACTACAGGAATATTTGTATCGAATGCTCTATCTCTCTTCTTACTTACCCCACCACCAGGAGAAGATACAAATGTATGAGCATATCCACCACCTGATAATACCTGTGCTCTCTTAACTGAATTATTTGCTGCACCTGTAAATGTATGAGCATATCCACCACCACTCTTAACAGCACCAGCAGATGCAGTAACGAATTGATGTTCCGAAGTATCAGATGATGTACCAACATTAATAGTAATAGAAGTAGCATCAGTATCAATAATTGTTACTGGAGAATCATATGCTGGATCATCTGCAGTAGCACCACCTGTACCATTTGCACGAGGATATGTCTTAGTAGCAGTAAAGTTATCTAAACCACACTTGAATGAAATTGAATCAGTATCTAATTTAATATTAGTACCAACTTTAAGATCATGCTTACCAATAACTAATTTTAATATACCAGTTGTTGGAGTATATTCAGCATCAGTTACATCATGACTTACAAGTGGAGAAGTACCTACATCAAGATCAAATCCAAGTGTAGTTACATTTTCTAATTGTATGAACTTACCAAAAGTAGGATCACTAGAACGTGGATACTGCTTGATTGCAGTATTTCCATCCATAGCACAAGTAAATGATAATGCATTCTCATCAAGTTTAACATAATCATCAGTTGTTAAATTATGTGCACTAGCAAAGGTTAAAGATAATTTACCAGTAGTAAAGTTATATGATGCATCATTAGGTGTTAATCCTGCTACAGTTTGGAATGTATGAGGATAGTTACCACCAGAAATAACAGCAGCAGTAGAAGTTCCACCTGACCATGTGTGAGTGTAGTTACCACCTGATACAACAGCATTAGTACCAGATACAAATGTATGTGTAGAGAGATCAGAAATAGCACCTTGACCACCATTAACATTGATTGTAATTGTGTCAGATGTTATTGCTGTAATAGGTAGAGGTGTATCATATGCATAGTCAGCACCACTAGATGTGTTAGCACCTGAAGCACGAGGATATGATTTCTGACTTACGTTATCATCAAGTGTACATGTAAACACTAATGACTCGGTAGCTAATTTAATATTTGTTCCCTGTCTTAAACTATGATTACCAATTGTTAATACTAAATCACCAGAGTTAGGGTTGTAAATTGCAGCAGTTACTGTCTTATTAACTATTGGAGATGTTCCAACATTAACTGTAATATCTTGTCCAGATACATTAGTAATTGGAAGTGCAGTTTGATATGCAGGATCACCTTCTCTTGGATAAGTATGGTCGGTAGCATTACCATCCATTGTACAAGTAAAGGTTAACTTATTATCACCAACTCTAATACTTTCACCTTGTACTAAACCATGAGTACCAACTAGAGTCATTACTACAAGACCAGTTGCAGGATCATAAGTAGCGTTAGTTACATCATGATTAACTAAAGGAGTTGTTCCAACATTAACTGTAATTGTATTTTCAGTTGCTGCAGTAATATCTAATGCTGTGTTATATGCTGGATCAGTAGTTCTAGGATATACCTTAGTAGAGGTATTATTATCCATACCACACTTGAACTGCAAGGATTCCTTAGCAATCTTAATAGCAGTACCTTGTGCTAAAGTATGAGGACCAATGTTAAGTTCTAATTCACCAGTGGAAGCATTATATGAACCCGAAGATGCATCATGTCCAACTATAGGTGATTTACCAACATTAACTTCAAATGTATTTGTAGTTACGTTAGTTACTTTTAACCACTGATCATTAACTGGATCAGAAGCACGTGGATAATCTTTAGGAGAACTTCCTCCATCCATTGTACATTGGAATCTAAATGTTCCTGTACCAAATTTAACCCAATCACCATTCTTTAAACCATGACCATTGATTGTTGTTTGGAATACACCAGTTGCAGGATCATATGTTGCACCTGTTGGAGTGTTTAGAGAATCAACAGTGTTTCTTGGATATGCAACTGTCTGAACTCCACCACCAGGATTACAACTAAATGATATTCCCCCAGTAGCAAGTTTTACATTTTCAGATGAATGCTTAAGACCACCTGATAGTGCACTAGAGAATGTATGAACAGTTGTGTTTGTAGAAGGTACAGTATCTAAAACTTGTACATCAAATGTATCTCTGGTTACATTCCATATGTTCAACCAGCGATTACTAGCAGGGTCTGTAGAGCGTGGATATGAATGAGTACCACCACCCTGAGTACATGTGAAGGTTACAGCACCATTATTAAATTTAACATGATCATTTTCATAGAATCCATGATGTGGAATTGTCACTGTCATAATACCTGTATTAGGATTATAATCAGCGAAAGTTACTGTGTGAGATGAAGGTGCTTTAAATCTGTTTTCACCAACAGTAAGAGTCATTATACCAGTTTCTGGATCGTATGAACCTCCAGTAGGTGAGTATGATGTATTAAATGCTCTACCAACAAATACACTTATAGTATCATTTGTTTTACCAAATATTTGTAACCATGCATCATTTGCTGGATCTTCTGCTCTTGGATATGAATGAGTAGAATAATTACCATCCATTGAACAAGTAAATTTCAATGCATCAGTATCAATTTTAATATACTCTCCATCTGCAAATCCATGATTAGCAATAGTTAATACTACTACACCAGTGTCTGGATCATAAGTTGCATTAGTAGCAGAATGTCTAGTACCCTCTGAGTAATCTAGAGTAATATCTGGTTTTGTATATTGTGTAAGTGCTTGATATGGTGTCTCAAGAGAAGCAACATAAGTTGCATCGTTAACATAGTTAACTGTTATTGATACGTTACGAATTATAGATTTTGCTAATACAATAGCAGCGTCTAATGCACCTACTGCTTCTGCTTCTTCTCCAGCAGTTGCGTTTGTACTAACATAGTAACTTGCTGCCTTATATGTTCTATAGTTTCCACCATGTCTTAAGTCATGAGCTATTGCTTCTACTACATCTACAATATCATCAATACATGCCATGTTTCCTGTAGGCACTGTATGACCAGAACCACCATTATTCAAGTAATTAAATAAACCTTGTGCAGCAAGTAATTTCTTGTTCTTTAATAATAAATCAGCAGCATCTTGGTTACGATCAGACGTAACAGTACTTGTTATAGTATTAGTTTCCCAAGTATCTCCACCATCATCACTTATTAGAATATGTGCTCGTGCAACACCAGCAACCATGGTTCCTTCAAACCAAGATATACTTTGAATATTTTGTGAAATTGTACCACTTTCTAATGCAGTCCAAGTAACACCAGAATTTGTAGATTTAAGTATTGTATCATTATTACCAACAGCATAGAATGCATCATAATCATCATTGTATATGATATCTTCAAGATCATTAGTTGTTCCACTAGTTTGTGCAACCCAAGTATTACCATTTTGAGATGTTAATACTGTACCATCTTCACCAACAACAACATAAGTTGTTCCATCATAAGCTACTGCTTTTAAATCTTTTGTATTAGGTGTAGTTTTACTATACCAATCTACTGTATTATTAGATGTAAATATTACACCACCATGACCAACAGCGATATATTCTGGTACTCCTCTTTCACCAACTGCCCATTTATTAAATAATACATCTCTTAAATAGGGACTACCAGCAACTGTTTGAGAAGTCCAAGTTACTCCATCAGCAGAAGTAGCAATACCACTTTGACTAACTGAAACAAATCTTTCATTATCCCAAATAGCATTTCCACCAAATCCTACTGTCTTGGTTACAGAAGTTTTAGTGCTACTACTAACATACTCAAGTTGGTTTCTCATTGCCTGTATAGACAGGTCTCTTGCTTGTGCAAATGTATATGTACTTTCTTTTAATGATCCAACTAAATGATCTAATACACCACCTGTATAATAGTATTCAGCTGCTTCTTTAGTTGCTGCATTACCACCCCATGTAAGGTCATAGTTAACAGCATCTATAATATAACCAATATCATTAATACATTTTGCCTCATCAGCACACATTAATGCTGGATATTCTTTCTTTGCTCTCTTTAATGCTTGATCTGCAATACCTGCTTTGTTTCTATCAATTAAATCAGTAGCATCAAGATATCTATTAGCACTCTTTGTAGACGTTACAAACTTACGAGGAGAGTTGTCTAGAGAGAATGTTACATAGTGATCATCAGAAGTTACAGTAACAGCGAAGTTAGTAACACCATATTCTCCACCAGGAGCACCTATTGCTCCAAGATCTGTTGGATTATCTTTATATACTACAAATTGAGTACTGAATCCATCAGTAGTTTCAATTCTATGTGAAACATATTGACGACCATTAAACCTATCAAGGTCAGCATATAGTCCAGCATCTGGGAAATTAGTAAATCTAACATATTGACCAACTTCAAAATCATGATAAACACCTGTACCAGTTACAGTTACTATTAAACCATTTGGATATAATAATGGATCATATTTAACTTTAGATACACTATAAGAGGTATGTGTAGTTTGATGTTTAACAACCTGTCCATCAGGAGTTAACTGTTCACCACTAGAAACTGATAAGTTATAGTTTACTACTGGATCATTTGCATCGTAAGTATATACAGAACCAGTTGATTCAATCAAACCAGTAATATTTTGTATAACAACATATCCAGATTGATCCGTACCAGTATCAAATACAACCTCTGTAATTGTACCAGTACCACCAGTAACTGATGTTAATACGATACCAGGAACTAATAATACTCCTCCACCATTAGAGTTGAACGTTAATTTCCATTCTTGGGCAGCAGATATTTTATGACCTAAGTTAAATGTTCTACCGTATTGACCACCTAAAGATTTTGGATAATAGAATCTCTGTTTATCATCAAATACATATGCATAACTCCAAGTTTTAATTGGTACATTATTTCCATCAATCTGATCTCTGAAAGTAATACCAGTAACATAGTTCTCATCAGATGCCTTGAACATATGTTTACCAGGATTTGCTGGTCGGCAAATTGTCAAACGAATATTATCACCAACAACAGAACATAAATCTGGTAGAGAAATTGGGTTATCTTCTAGATAATCACCACCTGCAACAATAATTGTTTCTTTATCAGGAGTTGAAGCAGCGAGTTGTGTTGCTCTCTTAATTGTTCTAACTGGTTTAGTAGCAGAACGACCATCAAATGTATCAGAACCTATCTGTGCTGAAACGTAAATACGACCACCAACGTCGTTAGTAGCAATATTATATACGAAGTTTGTTGTAGCAATCTTATTACTGTCGTCACTATATGCAGGAGTTGTAGAGCGAGGAAATAGTAACTCGTTAGTGTTAGGATCAGTAAAAGTATTTAAAACTGGTGCTCTTAATGCTAAACTTGGGTTAACAATCGTATCAATATCCAAGTTTGCGATACGAGCAGTATCTGAAATAATAGATGTAGTAGTTCTTATCTGTCCTTCAACGTCTAATTCATATTGAGGATTTAATGTGTTTATACCTATACGAACAAGTTTATCAGCATCCGCTGTTAAATTTCCAAAAATAGCCGCTTTCTCATCAGCACCTCCCCCTAAATCAATTCTGACACTCGTGTCGTTTTTAATTTTGAGTTTGTCTGACTGAATAATCTGCTTATCAGCATTTAATTCTAAAGCCATTTGATCCTACGTTTCCTCTATTGATTTATTTATCTTGGTTTAGTAATTCCTTTCGGTATATACTATTTCAACTTTTCCACTCCATCTAACACCATTACCACGATATTGTAGTTTTGCTGCTGAAACGGATGGAGTAAAGGTAAGAACCTTAGTTGTATTGTTAATGATAGCGTTGATATCCCAAGTTTGACCTGGGGGAGTGTTATCTTTAACAACAGTTTTGTGTTGTGCTGCAATGGTTAGTTGCTGCAACGTATCACTAAGAACTGCAGATTCAATTTTAATTGCTTGCTCCCAGTTAAGAGACATAGATGTAATCTCTAAAAATGCACCAACAACAGCATTGTTGACATTTAGAGGGTTTGTAGTAGTAAATGTAAATGTGTTTATATCAACTACACTTGCTACTGTGAATGTTCCATTAGATGATAAGTATGGAGATTGAAATTCAATATCAATCGAATCACCTTGACTTAAACCATGTTCAGCTAATGAGCAAGTTACAGTTGTATCATTAGCACCCACGTTATATGTAGCTACTGGATAACCTTTCCATGTACCTAACATAAAACCAGTAACAAAAACAATTCTATCTGCTGCTACTGTATGAGTTGGAGTCATCTCAGCAGAATTAGTAGCATCATTCAAAGAAGCATGTACAATATACTCCTTTTTAAATGTTCTAGTATTGGCATCATCTAAAACTTTTACACTAGCAGCATCAATGATGTGTCTATTTTCATCAATAATAGTTGCCTCTTTAACAGAGAACCCACCTTCAGATTGGAACGATTTTACTATTTTTGTTGCCATTATGCTAGAATGCTATTGTGTATTGCCTTAACGGTATAGACAACCGTTGAGGAGTTTTGAGAATCTTGAACAATTAATGTGATATTATTACCAACAATATCCACAGAAACATCACATAGGACCACATCAGTATATATCTTACTTACCTCAGTGTAAATTATTGCTGAACCATCAGAAACACAAAGGAAACTAATTTCTGAGAATTGTCTCTTAGGTGTTGCTGAGTTATCTTTTATCTCAACCATAAACTTACCAGAGAAACCTTCAGTATATGGTTTAAATGTTAATGATACTGAATTACCAACTGATGTATCAAGAGTTGCATCTGCTGATAATACTTTAGTATCTTTTAAAGTAAATTCATTTAATTCATAATTTAAAATTTCTGTGTTAGAAGTTGTACCAGCAACATAACCAGTGTTAACAAATAATCCACCAGTTTTAGTTGCTCCAAATAATACTTTATCTCCAGTGTTATCAAATCCAAAATCTATAGAATCTATATTACTACCGATATAAGCATTAGTAGAAGTACTACTAAATTTCAAGTTTGCAGTATTAATATTAAATGTTTCTATTTGATAATCTACATCTTTTGCTCTAAATACTGGATTTGCATATCTAGTTCTTCTCCAAGTTAATTGTGCAGTTCCATTAGCAACAGCACCTGTAGTATGTGATGGGAAATTAGAAGCACTAGCATCAAATGTACCACTTCCTGTTACTGCATATACGTTGTCTCCATAGTAATAAAGAATATCAACTACAGAAGCAGTTGTTGGAGTAAATGTATGAGATGTTCCAGTTCCTACAGGACCAATATTAACGAAATTATCATTAGCAAGATCAGCAGAATCTGAAGCTAATTTAATAGTATTAGCATCAACAACCTCTACATGATAATCTACTCCATTTGCAAGTCCACCAATATCACTACCACCACCATTAGAATAAGTTACGATTACACCTTGTGTTAAATTATGTCCAGTAAGAGTAATTGTTTCAGCGTTTACATCAACAATAGATGCTGAAGATCCATCAAATGTACTGGCATCAAAAGGTGAAATTACTGCAGTTCCTTCTACCCAAAGAGCAACATTATTAAGGTCAGTATATTCAATTAAATCAGCGTTATTTAAACTAAAGACATCTTTAGTAAGTTTAATAGTATTAACATTTTCATTATAAAATCTAAACGTATCATCATCTACATTAGTTGTATTTTCAGCAGTTATATAAGTATCAAGGTCAACGTCTCTCACGCCACCTAAAGATACAAATGAAGTTCCATTATATCCTTCAAACTGACTAACTTCACTATTATAACGAATCATACCTGCAACACCTGTTGGGCGTTGAGCACTATTTCCTCTAGGTACTATGAATGCTTGTTGTCCAGTTATTTCTACAAAACTATTTGTAAGGGCAGTTAATAGAAAATTATCAGCAGTTTGTTTGTTTATTCCAGTACCAGTTAATGCTAATGAATTATCAATAGTAAGTGTCTGAGCATCAAACTGTTTAACTGTTAATGAACCTTCTCTTTCATTAATAGAAACAGTAGTTTCAGTGTTTATAGATCCAACAGTTATTTTAAATCCATTACCACCAGATCCAATATCACTTGCATTAACTGTAATTTCATCAGCTAATTTATATCCTTCTCCTTCCCCAGTTGTTGGAATTGTTGCTTTAGTTACTTGTCCTAAACCATCAATGGTAAGAAGCATCTGTGTTGTTGGAACAGCAGATTGTACTATAGATCCAGTACCATCATCATAAGTCATATCAGAATCATTAACCCTGATTGTATCTCCAATAGAGAATCCTGTTCCAGCATTCGCTACAATTGCACTAGTAACTTGTCCACCACTAACTACTAAATCTACAGCAGCTCCATTTCCACCACTACCACTAGCAACAGTACCTACTTCAAGAACTGATCCAGTACCAGTGATTACAGTAGCAGGAGTTACTTGTGCTCCACTACCTACAGTAATAGTTGCTACTGAAAGAGATCCAGCAACTGGACTTGCTAAGGTTGCTACTGTTACTGATGCTCCAGCATATCCAGCAATACTTAAAACATTACCAATAGCATATCCAGTACCTTTATTATTAATAGTTGCTGCAGTTATTTGTCCACCACTAACTTCAATATCAATAGTTCCATTAGATCCACTACCACCAGAAAGTGCTACACCTGTATAGTTTCCATCAGTAAATCCAGTACCAGCAGCCGATATTGTTAAAGTGTCAATTAATCCAGCACCAGTTCCACCAACAGCAGAGGATGCAAAAGTTAAGGTATCTCCAACGAGATAGTTCGTTCCTCCACCATTAGTTGAAATAGTTGCACTAGTAACTGCATTACCAGAAACGACAATATCAGCAGTTGCTCCAGCACCGTTTCCACCTGATAAAGAAACATTAGTGTAATTTCCATTTGCATATCCACTTCCAGCAACTGCTATAGAAAGTGTATTAATTACAGCAATTGTAAGATCATCTCCATCAAAAGTTAAAACGTCTGAGGTAGTATATCCACCTCCTCCAGTTTGTACTGTTACTGCTGTAACTGCTCCACCAGAAACTGTTACGTTTCCTCTACCATTTGTACCAGAACCACTTGAGTTAACAAAAGGAATGTTCAAATAATTTCCATCAGTATATCCAGAACCACCTGCAGATATAGTAAAATTATTACTTAATTGAGATCCACCAATATCAGCAACATTAACAGATACTGCATCTGATGCTTGATATCCAGAACCAACAGTATTAGGTACAATTGAAGTAATTCCTCCTCCAGATACTATAACATCAACAGTAGCATTTGATCCATTTCCACCATTTAAAGCGACGTTTGTATATGTTCCACTAACATAATCATTACCAGCAGTAGTGATGTTAAGAGTTTGTAATGCACCTGCTGTAGCACCTGTGACTGAAGTTAAGGTAACACCAGTATAAATGGCATCAGTATATCCAACACCTGGATTAGATATTGTAGTTCCAAATGCAACTGTTAAATTAAATTTAATTCCATTACCACTACCACCAATACCAGTTATATTAGTATAAATTCCATTTGTATATCCAGTTCCACTAGTAAGAGTTGTAGTTCCAACAGATTCTTTAATCCAGTCGGTATTTCTATAAAACTTATTCTCTCCCGAATTTATTTCGACTGTTCTACCAGAATCATTATTAAACGAAATTCCATATTCATTACCACTAATATTATGAGCAAATAAACCAACCTTTGGATTACTTGTAAATCTAAATTGAGGATCTCCCTCTACACCATCTGGAACTGCTACATGACCAGTTGTTATTGTATCTCCTGCAACATCTAATACAATACCAGGAGCAGCAGTATATGTTTCTTGATCTCTACCTATATGTAATGTTTCTCCTTGAGTAGATGCTAAAAATGCATCACCTGTGTTATGAAGACGACCTGTTATATCAACTTCTGATTTTGGTTCATGTTCAAAGAATCCAAATTTTGCTTCACTAAAATCTAAGAATAATTGTGCAGATTCTAAAGTACCAACTGTTGCAGGTGGTGTTGGTGTTCCATATACTGGATTGAATAATACATCACCTTTAATATTAACTGTATCAGCGTTTACATCACCTATAGCAACCTCTCCAGCACCCCCTACAGTAGCAGAGAACTCTGAAGTACCTTTAATGAGTAAATCACCGTCTACAGTGGCATTACCAGCGACTGTGAGGTTACCTCCACAGGTTATATCACCACCAACAGGACCAGCAGCTGGAATTGTTACTAAATTTCCACCAGATTCTATCTGAACATTCTGTGTTGCAGTAAGACCTGAACTGGTTATTCTTCCATCATATTTTGCACTACCATCTGTAAATATTTCAACCTTTTTATTTCTGGAAAGAGTAGCAACATCTACTGCTAATCCAGTTCCCCATGTACCAGACATGGTTACCTGATTTCTTTGACCACTAGGACCACCCATATTTGGGTGTTGTTCACAATAATAATGAAGAGTAGCTGGAGTAACGTCAGTTACAAATATCTGTGATCCATCTTCTACACCATTAGCATCCCAATGCTTTCTAATATTTGTTTGGTATCTAGTACCACCACCATGAGTTCCATCTTCAGTTGTTGACCAATGGAATGGATGTGCCATAGCATTTCCATCTGTGAATACAAATGAATATGCATAACCACGCTCAAGAGTTAAATCTGGATGTTCTACCCAACCATTTCCATCTAACTTATCAATAAAGTAACTGTTACCACCATGAGTAGTACCAGATTCTACTTTAACATTGTAAGTAATATAATTGAAAATACCTTGTGCTGACTCATTCCATTGTGCTCCACCAACAGGATCAGTAGTATCAATAACAAATGTAGGGTTTAATCTATCACCAACATTATATCCTTCTCCTGCAGAACCTAAAGTAGCAGTTTGAGGAACACCTACAGCAGTTACAGTTGCACTAAAGTTAGAACCACTAGCAACACTATCATTAAATGATATTACGTCATTAACTCTATAGAATTTACCATCCCATGGATTCATCTCAGGTGTGATTGATTTTACAGATCCTGGTTGTTCTGTTAAAGTCCAACTAAATCCTGCACCACCAGAGGTTGATTCTCCACCTTGGTTATTTGTGTATATTAAATCGCTATTATTAACAGTAAGTACATCACCATTATTATAACCTGTTCCATGCTGTGTAATAGTTACAGTTACAATAACACCATTAGCATCAACTTCTAAACTAGCAGCACCTGTTGTTCCATTTCCACCTTGGAATGGGATATTACCAAATGTATGTCCAGTTCCCAGATCACCAGTATAATAACCACTACCTCCATTAAGAGTTGCAGTTTCAATACCATGTATTTCTACATTAATCTTACCACCATTTCCATTACCAGAGTTAGTAACAACATCTTCTTGTTGTGTAGTACCTGGAGTATATCCACTACCTTTATTGGTTATATTTACAGTAAATGGCCAGATTTCATAATTTAAAGTTGCTCCTGTACCAGCACCACCAGAAACTGGAGATGAATGTTGACCTGGAGCATAGTTATTACCAAAAGAAACATTAGTAATAGTACCAATATTTGAAGCAGCAACAGCTAAATTTACAAGAGACCAGTTAATTCTACCAATTTGTAATTTTCTTGCATCTTTAAATCCAAGTGCCCATGGGTTACCTATTGGTGTTGTGGTTTCTTCATTTGCATCATTAATAGTATATTCAACATAATCAGTATCCCTGAAAATTCCTGAATCATTATCATTAATGAACGTGAGTGAGGGATCAGCCGATGTACCGTCTAATAACTCTAATGTTGATCCAAGTTCAATACCATTAGTAGTATTGTTAATAATTTGATCACCAGAGAACCCTAAATTACCTACTGTAATTTGTGTAGGTAAGATAGTTGTAGTGTTACCCGAACCACTAACAGTTAATTGATCAAAAGTAGTACCACCCGAATCTCCACCAGCGAAGGAAACCGTACCTCTTTCTTGGTCTACAAAGAATGCATTACCAACACGGAAGTCACCGTTTT
>VTLG01000544.1_pt1 | contig 56214 bp, 67 predicted proteins | sample 4694571 | NCBI WGS metagenome assembly VTLG01 (sample SAMN12604809, study PRJNA352737) | marine metagenome | biome: ENVO:00000447; feature: ENVO:00000209|ENVO:00000569|ENVO:01000036; material: ENVO:00002151; isolation source: viral sequences binned using virsorter ... | reverse complement strand
TTGTAGGTGGTTGGTTAGGCTGATTGGGTGATAGTGGCGTCGTCGCGCTTGACGAGCAGGGACTTAGCGAACTGCGTCTGCTTCATGAGTTTCAGCAGGAAATCGAGTCGCTTCTTGCCGAGGCCGTCTGCGACTGGTAGGTCAACGATGATAGTAGGGGAGTGGGTGTCTTCGTATGGGTCAAGGCCCGATACGGGAATACGTACCTCCTTCCCTTTGTAGCAGGTGATGATAGCGCCTTGCTGGGGGTCGAGCTGTAGCTCCTTGCAACGCTGCACATCCACGGTGTTGATGATAGCGATTGAATCTCGTTTGATGTTCGTCATCTGGTTAATCCTCTTAAGAGCGTTATTACTCATAAAACACTCCGACCGGGCCGAGGAACGAGTGTCCGTTGCCTAATGATAGTGGTCACTTACCGGGAGAGGCACTAATGTGTGTCGTGTGTGCCGGGTGTGTGCCACGTTGTGTGCCACCTGCGGTTGGCAGAAATGATAGTGTATTCAACTGCTTAGGAAGATGTGTGTCGTGTGTGTCACCTTTTTTAAGTTTTCAGTTCAAATTCAAAATAAAAAAACAAGACTGTGCTTATGTATGATAGAGAAAAGAATTGGTGGCACACACGACACACATCTGCCGGTAGGGGATGATAGTTGTTAGAAATCAAGCGTTTACGGTCAGGCGTCTAACGACACACAAGGCGGCACACAGGTGGCACACATGGCACACACCGGGGGGCGGGTGATAGTGACGGGTGACAGAGGATTACTGACGTATCTCGGTATGAATGGGGATTTGGTGTCTGTCTATGGACACTATGATAGTTAGTAGTAGGTGTGTGTTAGGTCCGGTTGTTACCTGCCATATGTCTCCTGTCCGTAGACAGAGGCCAAATCCACATGACCTCTAGCGGAGGGGTGCTGCGCTGTGCTTCTCACTCGTTAATGATAGTGGTTACTAACCTATGGGGGTTACTGAGAGACAAGGTTCCAGAGACAGAAGTCAAAACAAGGTTCCAAATCCGAAAACGGGGGGAAGGGTCTGCCTTTGCCACGGAAAGGGAGACAATGTCTGAGCGATTCAGACGTAATTTTGAAATTTTTTTTCTGGAAATTTTGCTAAGGACGTTATATTAGTAGGGCTAATTACTGCTAGATGTGGAGGCGATGAAGACATGTTCGCTCTGCAGGGAGGAACAAGACGATTCACAATTTGAGAACAAACGTAAGGTTTGTAGCAGCTGTCGCCGTAGACAGACCCAATTGCGAGAGTCAAAAACACCCGACGCTTACTTCAAAAAACTAGTAACTCAGCTCCGATACCAACGCGGTAGAGATAATATCGAGTTCAACCTGACATCTGACGACTGTACTAAGCTATGGCACAAGCAAAAAGGCAGATGCGCTGTGTCAGGTGTCGTAATGACACATCACAGAGACGGTTCTGGCCATAAAGAGTTTAATGCCAGCATAGATCGGATAAGCCCCGACCAGTCATACACCCCTTCGAACGTCCAACTGGTTGCGTATCGTGTGAATATAATGAGGCACATATTGCCACTTGATCAGTTTCATTGGTGGGTGCAGAACATCTGGGAGCATAAGAACTCCGGTATTTGACAAATCACAGTTGTTTATAGCAATTAGTGCGGCTAATATCCGAAAATGGCCATCCAAGTTTTGCTTTTGGACGGATTCGACACAGCAATCATAGGCACCGGGTTAAACGCCGGTGGCTTGGAGTGCGTTGTGTATGACGGTTATAAAGTGCAGAACATACTTCGGGAGCTAGAATACCCAGGTAGTCTGGAAGAATTTTTAGCTGAGCTAGAGACTTTGTCTCCTTCACCGCCCGAGCTTAATACCCCGCTATTTGTGTTTATTGATGAACGAGTTGTCGATGAAGTCACAGCCGGAAGAGCTGGCCGCATCCACTGATCTAGTGGATCCGCACACAGAGTTTCAATCCCATCTACCTTATATGGGGTTGCAGCTAAATGAGCTGACCGTCCAACAAGAGAAGCTGGTTCTTTTAATAGCCAGCGGAATGACTACTGCAGCAGCAGGCCGGGGCGCAGGGTATGCGTCTTCGAAGACTGCATTGGAAGCGTCGAAAAAGCCAGCCGTGCAGAAAGCACTGTCTTACTACCGCGAGCAGATGCGGGAGGAAGTGAATTTCAAACGTGAGCACGCACACATGATGTACATGGAAGCATATACGTCATCTGTTAATGCCACTGAGATGAAGAACACAGTTGATTCACTAGTGAAGCTGCACGGGCTGGGTATGCCTGATAATGCTACACAAGTGAATATAAACGTGAATACCTCCGCTAAGCAGCTGGAACGGTTGAGTGACGAAGAGCTGTTGGAGATAGCCGGTAAGAATGTGGATTATCTGGAGCCTGACGACAGTTGACAGTCGACATCGCTAAGAAAGAGTGTTCTCGCTGCAAGAAGCTGCTAGCCGAAACGCTATTTAGCTCAGCAGTTGAAGGCGTATGTGTCTACTGCAAAGCGGACGACATGGATGCTCTTCCGCCACCCGCCTCTGCCGTTGTGGAGGATAAAACGCCTGAAGAGGTGACCCTTGAAGAAAAAGCTAGGCAAGAACTCGCGCTACGGTTCCTTACGCGCAAGAGGCTCCTCCCTTTTGTTGAGCGCTTTAATATCGATTACGACGCTGGCTGGGTACATAAAGATGTCTGCCGTCGCCTTGAAAAATTCAGTCAGGACGTTGTGGACAAGAAGTCGCCGCGTCTTATGCTCTTTATGCCGCCTCGTCATGGCAAAAGTACGCTCGCCAGCGTCTGCTATCCGGCGTGGCACCTCGGTCGCCATCCAGAACACGAGTTCATTTCTTGCTCGTACTCTGGATCACTGGCGATGGGTTTTTCTCGTAAAGTTCGGCAGCTCCTCCGTGAGCCAACGTATAAGACTGCTTTTCCGACGCGACTAGACCCCGACAGTCAGAGTGCCGAAGCATGGTTGACCACTGCCGGTGGCGGTTATGTAGCGGCAGGTGTCGGTGGTGGTATCACAGGTAAAGGTGCCCATGTGATGGTCATCGACGATCCTGTGAAAAACCGCGAGGATGCGGAGTCAGATAACAATAGAAACGCCAACTGGGACTGGTATACGTCAACTGCCTATACCCGTCTGGCTCCCGGCGGCGGCGTATTGGTCATCCTCACCCGATGGCATGACGATGATCTGGCTGGCAGGTTGTTGAAGTCGTCTACCGAAGGCGGCGATCAGTGGGAGGTAGTTTCTTACCCTGCGATAGCGGAAGTAGACGAGCAGTTCCGCGATATGGGGGAAGCGCTGCACCCGGAGCGGTACTCAGCAGATGCTTTGAACCAGATACGTAAAGCGGTTGGCCCCCGAGATTGGGCAGCGTTGTATCAGCAGAACCCGGTTGCGGATGACGGTGAGTACTTCACCCGTGAGATGATTCAGTACTACTCTGACGAAGACGTAGATTTTGAGTCCATGCGCTACTACTGTGCATGGGACTTAGCTATAGGTAAGAAGGACCGGAACGACTATTCGGTGGGAGTTGTCGTTGGTGTAGATGAATACGACCAGTTGTTCGTTGTGGATGTCGTTCGTGGAAGATTTGATGGGTTTGAGCTGGTTGAGCAGATATTAGACCTGTATCAAACGTGGAAGCCGAGCATAATTGGCATTGAGAAGGGTCATATCGAAATGGCCCTAGGCCCGTTCCTTGAGAAGCGGGTCAGAGAACGCGGATTGTATGAAGCGTATTTTAAAGATCTGAAGACCGGGCGCAGGGATAAAGAAGCACGGGCCAGAGCCATCCAAGGTCGGATGCAGCAAGGTATGGTGTTCTTCCCGAGGGACGACCACTTTACTGACGTTTTAGTTGCGGAACTGTTGCGCTTCCCCAGCGGAGCGCACGATGACCAAGTCGATGCCCTCGCATGGGTGGGCCTTATGATGAGTGAGTTTTCAACCTTCCAGCCAACAGTTACGGTTGAACCGAGCTGGCGGGACCGATTAGAGAGCATGTTCAAAACCCCCCGTGCCAAATCCAGTATGAGCGCCTGACATGTCAAATCTTTTTGACCAGCTAATGGAAGGCGTAGAGGTCCGCACTGACTATACAGATGGGCACTCTGAAACTTTAACTGGGGAAGACTCCCCAACCGGCCAGCCAGTTATTTTTATTAATAGTGACCGCTACACAGGTCGCGCACACGATAAGATGGTCAAAGCTGAGGCTTTGCACTTACTAAAGTATAAAAAGCCAGAGCTTCACGCAAAGCTATACGGCATGGCGCTTAGAGATCCTGAATATATGGCGTGGGCACGTCGGTCTTATGATATTGCGACCGGGGCGGCTCCTGACCCAGAGACAGGGAAAAAAGTAGACCCGGCGCGCAAGGAAGACCGCCCGTTTAATAAATGGCATGAAGTCTCTCGTTTTGATCAAGTTATAGGTGGGTACATCCTGGCTCAAGACCCAGATCTTCCTACCATGCGGAATTGGTCAAGGCCGGACCTTCCTATAGGACCAGAACTCCGTGGGGAGTTAGAGAAACTTCGGCAAGAGTTTAACAATCGATCACCATCTTTGAGCCAACCCCCAAAGGTGGCCCAAAAACGAGCGCCTAACAAATGAAGAAATCCGCCCGACTCAGCCCCGGTGAAGAGCAGCGTATAGCTGCTGGCCAGTGGGACCGTTATGTACGTGCCCGTGACAACGGTCACCTTGAATATATCGAGATGGCTAAGAAGTGCGATGCTTTCTATCGCGGGGATCAGTGGGATGACAATGACATCTCTAATCTTGAGGCGGAAGGTCGTCCTGCTCTGACTATAAACACTGTGCTTCCCACGGTGAACACCGTTCTCGGTGAGCAGAGTACCCGCCGTGCGGACGTGCAGTTCAAGCCGCGCCGTGGCGGGGAAGCTGAAGTCGCGCATACGCTGACCAAGCTATACATGCAGATCGCGGATAACAACAAGCTCGACTGGGTCGAACAACAGGTCTTCAGTGACGGCCTTATTTTGGACGGACGCGGTTGGTTTGATGTTCGGATGGACTTCTCCGACCATGTCGAAGGCGAGATTCGTATAACCGCGAAAGATCCGCTGGATATCCTGATTGACCCCGACGCTAAAGATTCGGATCCAAAAACCTGGAACGAGGTCTTTGAAACCCGATGGATGACGCTTGACGAGATTCAAGAGTCTTACGGTAAGAAGAAAGCGGAGCAGCTGCAGTTTATTGCTGAGAACGGCAATAGCTACGGTCGTGACTCTGTTGAGTACGAAGAGAACCGCTTCGGGGATCTGGATGCCGAGACAGACTATATAGGTATAAGCACTACCGGCAGCGATGACGACTACCGCAATTTGCGTGCGCTTCGCGTCATTGAACGGCAACACCGCCGTATGCAGCGGGTTATGTGTTTTGTTGACCCGGTCACTGGCGACTCACGTGATGCTCCCGATGAGTGGAGTGAGACCAAGATCAAGAAGTTCGGTAAGCAGTACGGCCTTAGCGTCATATCAAAGGTCAAGCGTAAGGTTCGATGGACCGTGACCTGTGATCAGATCGTCCTTCACGATGACTGGTCGCCGTATGACAACTTCACCCTCATACCGTTCTTTGCGTACTTCCGTCGTGGCCGTCCGTTTGGCATGGTGCGGAATCTTCTGTCTCCGCAAGAGCAGCTTAATAAGATCGCCAGTCAAGAACTGCATATCGTCAACACCACTGCCAACAGTGGTTGGATGGTTGAAAGCGGATCCCTTGTTGGTCTATCTGCGGACGATCTCGAAGAGCACGGAGCCGAGACCGGATTGGTGCTGGAGTACAACCGAGGCTCTACACCCCCAGTTAAGATTCAGCCGAATAGCATCCCAACCGGGCTGGATCGCATAAGCCAGAAAGCCGCTGCCAACATAAAAGCGATCAGTGGCATCAACGACTCGATGCTTGGGTCAGATAGCGCTGAAGTATCGGGTATTGCGATTCGGGCTAAGCAGAATCGCGGCGTCATCATGATTCAGGTGCCGCTAGATAACCTACGCAAAGCGCGACAGTATCTGGCTGAGTCGATCCTTCATTGCATCCAGCGCTTCTATACAGAAGAACGTGTCATTCAAGTTACTAACGAGGATGACCCACTGAAGCCGAGGGAAGAGATGGTTATCAACCAGCCGACGCCCGAAGGCCGCATTATTAACGACCTCACCCTAGGTGAGTACGACGTTATTATTTCCACTGCCCCTGCCCGAGATTCGTTCGACGAAGTGCAGTTTGCAGAGGCGCTTAACTTACGTCAGGTTGGTGTATCCATTCCTGATGACGCCATTATTGAATACTCTCACTTGGCTCGTAAGGGTGAACTTGCGAAACGTATCCGTATGCTTACGGGCGTCGAGCAGTCTCCAGAGCAGCAAGAGATGGCAGCGGCCCAGCAGCAGATGCAGATGCAGTCTGTGCAGCTTGAGATTGCGAAGATGCAAGCGGAAGTTGAGAAGATCCAGAGCGAAACAGCGGTCAACATGTCGAAGGTTCAGGATACGACAGACGTCGAACCACAACTTCGCTTGGCTGAGTTGCAAGCTAAGCTGGAGATGAAGATGCAGGAACTTGAGCTACGCCGTGAGCTTGCCGCTCTTACTAACAGCACTCGCACTAATCAGGCTGAAACTAGTGCAGCCACTCGAATAGCTGCTACTGCCATGCAGACAGCTGCTAAAACCCAGCAAAATCAAGGAGCCAACTAATGGCAGACGATAAGCAGGAAGATAACAGCCCTCTTGAGTTCGACGCTATGCCGGGAGCGGACCGCGCCGAGCCAGAACCGGAGACCGCAGTCGATCTGAACTTTGGACTCGGGGAGGAAGATGCCGAGAGCGAACCCGATGATACGGATGACGAGGCAGTAGACACTTCAGAAGAGGCCGTCGAGCCAGAGGAAGCTGATCACAATATTGCGGAAGTCGATGAAGAGACAGTGGCCGAAAATGAAGCCGCTGAACCGGAAGACCAGCCCAGTTTGTCAGATGAGACTGACACAGTTGCTGAAGCGGAGGCTGTTGAACCTGCAGCAGAGGCAGAACAACCGGCACCTAAGAAGCCGATGGTCCCAAAGGCCCGTCTTGACGAGGTGTTAGCCAAGCAAAAAGCGCTGCAGAAGCAGCTTGATGACTTGAAAGCGGCTCAGGCAGATATCCAAGCTCCCGAAGCACCCGAGGAGTACGATTTTGCTGCGAAAGAAGTCGAATATCAGAACATGTTGCTCGATGGCGAGGCCGATAAAGCCGCGCAGCTACGGTCTGAGATAAGAACAGCCGAGCGCCAGCAGATTGAGTTTGAATTAACTCAAAAAGTACAGCAATCGGTGCAAGAAGGTCAGCAACAGACGGCTTTACAACAAGCAGCTGCGGAACTTGAAGCGAGTTTCCCTGTCTTCTCTCAAGGGTCAGCTGATTATTCGGCTGAACTTACCCAAGAAGTCATTGATTTGCGCGATGCGTTCATCATAAAAGGCGACAATGCAGTAGCTGCACTGTCAAAAGCTGCTAATTTTGTTCTTCGGGACAACAATTTGGTCGATATGTCTGAAGCACAGCCTGCTCTCTCGGATAGTAGTGCCGCAGAGAAGCGTTCTGTAGACGAAGTATCGAAGAAACGCGCCGAAGTCAGCCGTAAATTGAAGGCGGCAGAGGCTCAACCGCCGGAATTGCCCGGCGAAAGTTCTGCAAGCAGAGGAGAAAAGCTGCTGGACGTTGACTCTATGACCGATGAGGAGTTCAACGCGCTCCCAGAAGCTACTTTGAAACGCTTGCGCGGCGATATTGTATAAACCGTGACCGAGATAGCCCCAGTCGTACCTGTTTCATGGGTCTCAGTAGCTCAAAATAAGGTTGAGACCCTTGAAAAGGCTGCGGATGGGGAGTTTATCCGGTCAACTAGGTTTACCACGGAAACAACGATCTACACATTAGCTGAAGGTCGTTTGGAAATTCAAAAAATCTCAGGAGGATCTAATCTGCTCGGAGAAGCGTGACCATGTTCGGTTTCGGTATAGGTGAAGCTGCTGCAATAGCAGGCGTCATTTCGACGCTTAAGTCGTTGAACGACGGTCTTTCTACTATAAAGGAGTCTGGTGCCCACGCTGGTAGTCTTGTGACGCTTGTCTCTCGTTATGGGGAAGTCGAGAAGAAGATCCAAGAGGTTGAGTCCGCTAAGGGAGGCGTACTCGATCTGAAACAGAGTATGCAAATGCAGGTGGCTAAGCGCCAAGCGCAGACTTTTAATCGCCAACTGAAAGATGCTCTATTGATGAGTGGGCAGGCGTCTCAGTACAACGAGATAATGACTCGTATAGAAGAGTCGAGAGAAGCGCACGAAAAGGCCGTTGCGAAATTAAAACGCGCAAAGCAGAAACGGAAGAAAGAGCTGCAAGAGGCGTTTAAGGTTATAGGGATATTTTTTGTAACTGCAGCCGTGATATTTGTAATTGCCATGGTGGTCATGGCCTACTATTAAGTGTTTAATTCGGCTTGTTTTTGCGAATTAGCATCGCTAATATTCGATTATTCGTATGCCCTGACGATAGACGGGCCGTGTCGTACACGTAAAAACCGTCCTCGCCTGCACTAGGCGTTAAAAAAGCCGAGTTCGCTGCTCGTAAATAATGCGCTAGTTCGTCGAACCACGATACGGTTCAGGAATAGCCGGTCCTTATACGGTTAAATGGCTTTTTGCCTAGAACTTTTCGCATTAATTACGAGGGAGCCTAATGGCTACTACTAACTTTTCCACACTCGACCAAGGCCAATTGACGGCCTGGAGTCGCGATTTCTGGCGTGTTGCTCGCAACATGTCGTTCATTAATCAGTTCGCTGGGTCTGGCAGTAACGCCATGGTTCAGCGTGTTACTGAACTCACCAAATCCGAGAAAGGCGCAAAGGCGATTATTACGCTGCTCGCCGACATGACCGGAGACGGCATCACGGGTGACAACACTCTCGAAGGGAATGAAGAAGCGCTGCGCGCATACGACATCTCCATCGAGCTGGACCAACTGCGCTTTGCAAACCGGCTTGCCGGTCGCATGGCCGACCAGAAGGTGGTTGTTAACTTCCGTGAGCAGTCTCGTGATGCTTTGGCCTATGCCATGGCTGATCGTATTGACCAGTTGGCGTTCCTTACGCTGTCTGGACTGGCATATACCAACAAGACGAACGGTGGCACACGCGCCGTGTCTGGTACGGCTGGTCACGAACTGGTTGACCTTGAGTTTGCGTCGGATGTTTCCGCGCCGACCAATGGACGCCATAAGCGTGTAAGCGGCAACGACCTTGCTGATGGCGATACGACCGAAGTAACGGCTACGGACGTACTGAAGTACCGTCACATTGTTGATCTTAAAGCTTATGCTAAAGATCAGTATATTCGCGGTATTCGCGGTGCAGGTAACGACGAGATGTTCCATCTCTTCGTAACGCCACAGCAGATGGCCGACCTTAAGCTTGATTCTGATTTCCTCGCCAACGTCCGTAATGCGGGTGTACGCGGGTCACAGAACCAGTTGTTTGCCGGTAGCTCCAGCCTGATGGTTGACGGTGTGATGGTCCATGAGTTCCGTCATGTCTTCTCCACCGAAGGCGCTACAACCGGAGCGAGCGGCAACGCTGGCGCAGCTGGCTTCAAGTGGGGTGAAAACGCTAACGTAGTTGGCGCACGTGCTCTGTTCTGTGGTGCTCAAGCACTGGCCTTGGCTGATATCGGTCTCCCTGATATCACTGAAGATACCTTCGACTATGGTAACCAGTCGGGTATTTCCATTGGTAAGATCTTCGGGCTGCGTAAGCCGAAGTACAATCAGGACGTACACGCTACGGCTGTACAGGACTTTGGTGTCATCTGCCTCGACACCGCTCAGTAAGAACCCTGCCCCCTCTTCGGAGGGGGCATTTCTTCTTTGGTTTGATAGGGAGAGAATTGTGCCTAGACTGTCTGCCTCCGTGCTTAGAGAGCGTAGAAAAAAGCGTGAAGCCGCGAAGAAAGCAGCTGCAAAGAAAGCAGCTGCAAAGAAACCACCTGCGAAGAAAGCAGCTGTAAAGAAATCAGCTGTAAAGAAAGCACCTGCAAAGAGACTAGCCGCTACGAGACCATCCGCTAATAAAGCAGCCGCTAAGAGACCAGCCGCTAAGAGACCAGCCGCTAAGAAAACGGTCGCTAATAAAACAGCCGCTAGTAAACGTCGCTCACCCGCTGAGGTGCTTGAGGCGTCTCGCAGCCGTACTAACGAGCGCCGTCGACAGAACTACGAAAACCGGGTCGGGAAAATAGCAGCAGAGAATCCTACTAAGCTGCCCCCTACTCCTAATGTGCCCGTTGACCGAGTGCAAACTAAAGGCGGCGAGTACAAGGTGTACAAGAAAAATTCGGGTGAGGCTAAGTCCTTTAGGAAAGCCTTTTTAGCGGCTAAGAAGGATCCTAAAAAGCTTACGAAATTTAAATGGCGCGGTAGGTGGTATTCCACCAAAGAGAAATAAGGAGCGGGTGTACGCATGAGGATTGTTAGCGACAAGGATCTGCGCGTGGCTATGCTGTCAGGCGCTGTCGTATTATTTGAAGCAGGTGTTGCACGGGAGATATCTGAAGAGATTGGTTTGGTGGCTCTTCAAATGGGGGCTAAGGAAGTCTCCGTTGATACACCGAAAGAACCTGTTATTTCGGAGCCGCCACTTGAGGTGAGTGAAGAAGTGTCCGTCGAGGTGACTGCACCAGAGGAAGACGACTCTGCTTTGCTTGAGGTTATGAATCAGCTTATTAAGGAAGGTGATCCAGAGTCTTTTAAGAGCGACGGCACGCCCAAAGCAGCTGTCGTTAACCGTATGGCAGGACGAACTGTGCGGACCGAAGAACGTGACTCAGCGTGGCAAAAGGCGCTGAACGCACTTTAGTGAGGTAAGGCATGGCAGTAACAGTACAAAGCGTAGTTGATCGAGTTCAGGCTACTCTGCAAGACACGACCGGCGTCCGCTGGCCTGTTACAGGAGAGCTTGTTCTGTGGGTTAATGACGCACAACGTGAGATAGCGTTACTGAAGCCCGACGCTAGCGCAACCAATGCGACTATTACGCTGGTTACAGGTACGAAACAGACAATACCCACCGGTGGTAACAGGTTGTTGCGCGTTGTACGGAATATGTCTGCCGCTAGTAGCGGGACTGGTAAGAGAGCAGTACGGCTCGTATCGCGAGAAGTGCTCGATGCTCAGACACCAGACTGGCACGACCCAACTGTAACTGGTGACGCGACGCATACCAGTGTTGTTAAGCACTACATCTACGACGAGCAGAACCCTCGGAACTTCTACGTATATCCCGGCGTGGCAGGCTCCGCTTATTTGGAGATCGTCTATTCAGACAATCCAGCAACTGTAGCTTTGGCGGGTAACCTGTCGGTTCCTGATATATACGCGAACGCAGTAATGAACTACGTCCTGTACATGGCGTATATGAAAGATGCTGAGTACGCAGGTAACAATCAGCGTGCCGCCAACCACTACCAGATCTTTACTGCTGCAGTCACCGGGAAGGGACAGATAGACGCTCTTACTTCTCCTAATTTAGAAGACCACGCTGGTCCAGCTCCGCAAACACGGTTAGGGTAAAACGCCATGGCAACATCGTATGAAAGCTTGTTGCCAGAGATCATTCCGATGGTCCCCGGCTGTCCAGACACTCTGATTGAGTCGAACATAAGAGCGGCGGCTATAGAACTATGCGAGAAAGCGCCTGTATATCAGGCTGAGCTTGATCCCATAACGACTGTCGCTAATATCTTTGAGTATGACCTAGAGCCGCCTTCAGGGGCGGTGGTGCATAGCATTCTCTGGCTCATCCACGAAGGCAAGGATCTTGAGCCGCTTTCTACTGGATTAGTGGAACAGCGTGTTCCTGACTGGCGGAACGCTTCTAATGCTGGCACGCCTCGTTACTTTGTAAAAACGTCGCAGAGCACTATTAATCTTGTGCCTACGCCGTCAGCTACATCCGCGTCCAGCACCATTCTTAGAGCGCAGCTGAAACCCTCTCACACTTCGCAGAGTAGCGACGACGGTTTTATGTCGGACTACCGTGAGACGGTTATTAATGGGTCGCTGTATAGGTTGTTACGTACCCCAAGCAAAGAGTGGACAGACTATAACGGTGCATCTGTCTACGCAGGACTGTTTAATGAAGGCGTAGTACGCGCCGAAAGGCGTGCGCGCCATGGAGATTCACCTGTAGCAAGGAAGGTTAAGTATGGAGGGTTGTACTCACACCCCAACACTAAGCGCAATAAATACGGACAAGGCGGGTAACCGCGATGTTCCAGTACTGGCAGATGTTCGGCATGAGTGGGAGTTTGTTAAACCGGGGATTGAACAGATTCTCGCCGCTAGCTCCACGCTTACTTACCGAGTGGAAGATGTGTACGCAGCCTGTGTCCACAACGAAGCGCATTTGTGGACGAGCCGCGATGGCTTTGTCGTTACTACGACAGAGCTTGACACTTACACAGGCGAAAAAACGTTCTTGTTTTGGATTGCGTGGGCTAGTCAAAGGGGTAGCGCCCTTTCTGTCGCGCATCGTAAGTTTTTTGAAGATGTGGCTAGAGAGACTGGCCACACCAAAGTCGAAGTTAGAACAGCTGTTCCTGAAGTTGCGGAGTTTCTTAAAAACTCTAACTGGCAGCTTTCGGAAAATGTTTTTGTACGCGACCTGTATTAACAGAGAGGTGGCACATGGGATCTGGCCCTAAAGCGTCTCAGTACGCCCCGTCTAAAATGGACCGCATGAATGCGGCTGTGGCGATGCGGGAGAAAGAGTTTTTCAGGCAGAATTATCAGCCGCTGCTACGAAAGATGCGTGACATTGCTACCTCGGAAGATCTTTCTTCTACGGCGAGAGGTCGCGCAAATGCGGACACTATGCAGGCGCTTACATCGACGCTTACTTATGCTGACACTCAGTCGCCAGATCGTAGTGCAGACATGGCCCAAGCTACGACTGGGCAGTTAGCTGCGGCTACTACTGCAGCTAAAGCTGCGACTAATAGGCAGAAGATTGGAGTTCTCGGGACGGCCCGTGGACAGATGGCAGACACACAGTCTGCTATGTCAGACGTAGCTCGTCTTGGCACTAGCGCTGCATTACAGCGTGCTAGAAGTAAGGAGACGGAACGCGCCGCTAAAGCGCAAGCTATAGGTCAGGTTGCGGGTGCGGCCCTTTCCCAAGGGTTGGCGAATAAGCAGAGCGGCGGGACTTTTTTTAGTCCCGGTGCAACTAACGAAGCAGGGCAGGCTGTCAACGCGCAAGGACAGACAAAAGCGGAGTACGAAGCTACGCCTGGAACTCCGTGGGACAGTAGTCAAGGGTCTGGTGGGGTGTACTCAAGCCCCGCATTCACTGGAGCGCCAACTGAGCCATGGAAACGAGCCACACAAAGTTTTGGGAACAGGTTCAAAAATCTGTTCGGGGGTAAGTAGACAATATGCACAAAGAAGATAGAAAAGCGAGAGCTGAGTACGGCCACGAATTTTCTAAGGCTGGCTTAGGTTGGGTAAGTAATCCTGAAGAAGCCTACGCAGAGATGACGCGGCAGGACTACATGGATTACAACCGCGACTTCAGGGACATGGAGCTGGATCTTATCGAGCAGTCTCAGACAGATACTTCTCTTATTGACCAAGCTCGCGAAGACGTTCCTATGGCTGCGCGTTTAACTCGCGGCATCGCTTCTCGTAACGCTGAGCGTTACGGGGCTAGTCTTACGCCTGCTCAGTTGAGAGAACAAGATCGGCAGCTGCAGTTGGGTAATACCCTAGGTGGCATCAACGCGATAAGCAACGCCCGTATAGCGCAACGTGACGCTAATACTGGAATGCTGGCCGATCTTATAAATATCGGCCAAGGGGTGAATCGTTCCTCCCTACAGCAGATGGGTTCTTCGGCCCAGAACTTCCGCCAACTGCAGAACAATTATTCCCAAGCTAAGTCTCAATCTCGTGCTCAGACATACGGCACTGTCGCTAATTTAGCTAGCACGGCTATTTTCGCCCTCGCTTTTTAAAAGAGGTTCAGCATGAGCAGCCTTTCTGGATTAGGTTCTTTTTTAGATAGTTTCGCTGCTGGCCGTAATCGGCTAGAGGACGAGCGCTACCGCCGCGACAGGCTCGCGCTTGATCGAGACCGTCTTTCGCTCGACCGTGATCGTCTCACGCAGAACGAGCAGAACTTAGCTATTGCTGACAGGAACGCAGCGACTGCTGAAGGCAATATGTCTCTGCTTACGCAGCAGTATGTAGATGAGAGGAATAAAGAGGGTAGAGACGCACAGTATCGGAATGTTGTTGACCAAGCAGCCGCAGGAGATTGGCTTTCTCTTAACGACGAAACCAATGAGATCTCCTTCGACGTAGAGCGATTTGAAAACGGATTGGCTACTGGAGACGCCGCTACTATGGCACTTGCGGGAGCCGCTGCCGCCAGTATTAAGTCAAATGTCCCCGGATTTAACTTTAGTAAAATCAGGCAGCTTTCGCCGCCTGAGAAAGACGCTGACGGGAACGTTGTAAAAGAAGCCGTGTGGACACTCGCCGGGGATACTCCAGGTGGAGAAGCACCGATGACGGAAGGCGCTTCTTCTAACCCTAGAGACGGGATGGTCACGTTTACTACTTCAGAGTTAGCTGCCCATACAGGGCTTCATATGGACAGGGTAATAGGCAGTACGGGTAGGTGGTTAGCGCAAGCGTACCCCGGTGCTAAGCCCTCTGAGTACCAGACGCAAGTAGCTGAAACGCTCGACGGTGCGGAGGCTATGGAAGGGAAGCAGGATCCTAATGACCCTAACACTAGTATGTCTCGGGCACTGACGGCATCTATAGCCAAAGATCCTCAAAGCGTGCTCCTTTGGCACGCCGAAATGCACGGCGCAGATAAGATTCTTGAAGACGAACCCGGTCCCCTACAAGGCCCGGCGGATGCTACTGGCGCGCCTGTAACTGATACAGCGTCAGCAGATATTAATTTTCCTGCCATTATGGAGCCTGGGCCTCTCCTTGAGGGTCCAGGAGTTAATCCTAGAACACGCGCTATTTGGGGGAGCGAAGCGAAAAAGCTAAGAAGAGAAATAACTGCTACAGATACAGAGTTAGCTGATCTAGCTGCTAGGGACGGAGAACTACGGACCGAATTAGCAGCTGCGACGGAAGGCAGTCAGAAACATAGAGCCATTCGCGCCCAACTACGGCGCGTTGTTGGTAACAAAAAAGAACTCATGAGCGAGCGCGAGGAATCGATATCTGATTTCTATGGGTCTATAGGTACTATGTTAGATAAGGAGATCGATAGTTTAGAGGGTGCCCTCCAAGGTGACCCGGACCTCGATGCACCGTTTGAGGAGAGGTTAACTGTTCTTAAAGCCGAGCAAGAAAAGCTAGAAGGGTTTCGTAATCCTGTACCCCCCGACTCTCCCGCTATTCTTTCATTGAAAGATAAAGAGGAGCAGCTTCAAGAAGCGCTTGATGAAGGGTTTTCACCTGAAAAGACTGAGGAACTTATAGACAAAGGGTTCCTTATCAGGGGAGAAGACACCGCCGAGAAAGTAGCTAAGGCGATGACTGACTCCGGTATAAAAGACTTCAAGGATGTAAGGAGGCTTCCACCAGCTTCTCAGAAGTTGGCGTTCTATCTGCTTATAGCTAACTCTAAGCCAGGCTCCGACGAAAGAGAGTTTTTAATGGGGAACTTGGCTAACCTTGTAGAGACAGGTTCCACTTCCATGAGTGCGAAGGATCTTATTGGGGCGCGTCAAAAGCAAGAGGAGTTAGGGTTAAAAAGCGAGCAGCTTAAGATTCTTGCTCAACAAGCCAAAACGGGCCTGCTAAACGCACGAACCAGAGCCAACGAACTGAGACGAGCCGTAGCTAAGGATAAGTCAGGCGTAGATTCAAAGACGCTGAATACAGAGATAACCAAGCTAAGTGATTTCGTTAGCCCTAAAGGTGGAGAAGCGCCTACTGCAGCGGACGCTGAGAGATTTATACAAAGCACTATTAACACGTGGGGGAATCAAGTTCTAAGGCTTCCAGAAGGGGATCCTAATAAAACACACTACATAAACATGATGAACGCAGGTGCATCGGCGGCTCTAGCAATACTTGCTGAGGCAGAGGGAGGCTGGAACGACGATACTGCTGCTCCGAGTACTGACGATTACGAATTGGCTCGTTCAAAAGTAATCATGACCCCTGACGGTAAGTTTGTTCAGGGCTTTCAGGCTCTTGATGCCAACGGTAAAGAGGTTGGGGGCGAAATTTCTGCTCGCCGCTTGAAGAATCTTAGCGAGACGATGTATAGGCTCGTATTCGCTGCAAACACTCCCGGTTGGGGGAAGGACCAAAAGGTTCCTGAACCCGCTGAGGAATAGAGCAGCTTCTTATGTCTACAGAAGACCTATTTACTAGGTTCCTTACTGAGAATACTGCAGATGAAGGCGCAGTAGATCGGTTTCTTTCAGATGCGCCAGTACCGGGAGCGGCCCCTTCTGGGCTAGGCGAACTGTTTGAAAGCGGACTTAGTGCTGGGATATCAGGGCTGTCCGGGGATGTAGACTACTTCCAAGCTTTATTAGGGACGGTAGTTGGTGCCGACGAGTTTGTAGCCAGCAATATTCAGGAAGCCAGACGCGAAGAAGCGAACGCTGCCGCTGCACTACAGGGCACAACGAGCTTTGGAGACTTCCTTGACGCTCCCACTTTCTCTGAAGCAGTTAATCAAGCTGTCCTGGCAGGTGGGCAAGCAGTACCGTCTCTTGTCACGTCTTTAGCTGGTTTCGGTATCGGTGGACTTACTGCCGGTGCTGCGAGACTCGGGCTGCGTAAAACTGCTAAGACTTCCGTCGACAAAATAATTAAAGACTCCCTGCAGCGGTCCGCTCGCGGTACGGCTGATGCAGATGAGCAGGCGCTGGCTAATGCTATTTGGGCTAGAAGGGGTTCAGGAGGACCACTGTCTAGGTTCCAAACGCAGACGGCTGCGTCGCTGGATGGCAGTCCAGAAGATATGGCTCGCTCTTTAGCGGCTCGCAGATCCAGAGAGGCTTTCCGTACTTCGGTTTCACGCGGCGGCGTAGCAGGCGGTTTAACCGCTGAGTATCCGCCACTAGCGGGTAGCAATATTTCCGAAGCTCTTGAATCTGGCAAGGAGTTAGATAGAGAGCAAGCGTTTCGAGCGGCTGCAGTAGCTGCGCCCCAAGCAGCTGTAGGCGTGCTCGGTGAAGTAGCGGTCTTTAAGCTTATCGGCAATATAGCGACTAAGCGTGCCAGTAAGCCAAATAGCGCTTTTGGCAGGCTAGGGCGAGATATAGCTAAAGGCGTGGGGCTTGGTGGCGCTGTTGAAGCCGCTGCCGAAGGTGTACAGGAAGAGATTGCTATACAGAACCGGTCGTCTCTCGACGATACCTTTACACGAGAAGATGCCAACTTACGCCGCGCTCAAGCTGTGTTTGCAGGCTTTGTAGCGGGGGCAGGCGTTGGTGGTGCCGGTGGCACAGCTGCTGGCGCTGTAGGGCTTGTAAAAGACGCAGACGTGGTCGGCACCGCAGCCAATGTGTATGAAAAAGCGCGCACTTTGTTAAATAAGGCGCAGACAGATAGAGCGACTGCTGAGATAGATGAAGAGCAGTACGGTCCTCTTTCTGGACTTGCCACTACACCAGAAGCGGAAGCTGATATTAATGCACAGCTTAACGCTCTGACCGACCCTACAAGTGCTAAGCAAGCCGTTTGGATTGCAGGTACTGAGCCTAAATACGGAACAACTGGCGGCGTTAACGCAGGCGAAGTCCAGCCGCTTGAGATAAACGGACAGCCTTTTTATGGAGCCTTTGTTCCCGGTAGAGGGACAATTGTCGCTAAGAGCAAGCTCGTAGCAGAAGAAGTCGTAAAAAGTAACGCTAGCGATACTTCATTGCAGATCGCTCTTGGCTATAGCAAATCTAAGAGCGAAGTCCTAGAAGGCGACATCGTAGTCCAAGTCTTCGACGCTCAGAACAATGTCATAAGCGAAGAAGCTACAGACGCTGAAGGTCTGTCTGGGGCTTTAGAAGCTGCCGCTCGTATCCAGCCAGAGGGCGGTCGTATAGGTCAGACCACTCTTGAAAAAGCTCTCGAAGAGCGAGCTGCTCGGGTAGCCCGTGAGCAAGACCCGGTCAGAGAAATGTCTGACGATGATACTTTTGATACGTCCCTTGATGAAGATCCTCCCACGACTTTGGGTGATCTATATCCAGAATTATTCGCTTTATTCAGTGGCGAAGAGAAAATCCCTCTCTTAAACAGACTCACCGGAGCAGCCCCACGAGTAGAGGGTGGCACCGTTGAAGGGGGATATGCACTTAAAAACGATCCGACTAGATTGTTTGATAATGAAAAAGCCGCCCGTGCTCGCGTAGAGAAGATCTTTGGCGAGATTGATTGGAGCGACGATCAATACTCTAGTATGTCTGCTGCGCTCCTTAATGCGGTTGCGGATCAGGATGCGAGTTATCCGAATAGCGTCGTTGGGGTTGAATACGATGCGGAGGCTGATCGTCACTATGTGACGCGGTTTGATCCTCCAGATGGAGAGCTGATCCGTTTTGAGACCCGAGGTCAAAGGGAGCTTCTTCCCAGAGCCGAATTTATAAAGAGGTCTATTACAGCGGCTAAAGCTAGCACGCAACGTAACCGTGAAGGGACTCTTACTGGCCCTGATGGCGAGAAGTCCACTGTTAATCTAGTCGATCTGGTTAATGCAGGTCGCAGGTTGATACAGGCTGACGGCATTCCTTGGACTGGTGATCAGTCCGGTGAGGTTGATGCCATTAAGCAATCTCTCTTGACGATTCTTGGCGATCTAAAGGCGGAAGGTTATTCCTTAGAAGTTGATGGCTTTGATCTTACATCTGATCCGGGCAGGTTTACGGGCGATAAAGAAGGCACATCCTCCAGAGCTAAGTTCGGCCCAGTAATCGCTTTTCTTACTCAGACTGGAGTCGCAATTCGTCTTGAACAGGGTCATAGCGCAAGAAGTACTATAAATCCTGAAGCCATTGAGGTGCCTCATCTAGTCAGAAATTCAGACGGCAAAGATTTGGGGAGGCTTAATACGCCCGAGGCTCAAGACGCTGTTAGAGATGCTAGCGATACGCTAAATAGGGACGAGGGTATAGCCCCGGTTCAAGTAGTGCAATCGTACTTAGACAATCCTCCTAGGGATTTCGCTAGAAGGTTTCCACAGGGCAAAAGTGAGTCGAGAGGGAGACAAGCGGAAGTAGGTAGCGCTGCTTCTGCTTGGATGCAGAACCGCCTTGAGCTTGCTCTTAAGGACTTGGGTTTTAGTCTAGTACCCGTTGAAAATTTGGGGGATCAACCGGGGGTAGAAGGCGAAGAAAACATAACCTCCAAAGAACCGGAGCGTGGGCCGGATCAGTTTTCTGGCACTAAGTGGCAGAAAAACCTTGATGCGGCTTCACTAAATCCTTCGACGACGCCTGCACCTGAACCTGCACCTGAACCTGCACCTGAACCTGAACCTGCACCTACGGCGGCACCTGAACCTGCGCTTACGGCAGCACCTGCGCCTACGGCGGCACCTGAACCTACGGCAGCACCTGAACCTACGGCAGCACCTGAACCTGAACCCGCACCTGCGCGGACTTCTCTGGCGAAGATAGCCGACAAGCTAAGGCTACGTTGGCTTAGTACTTTCAGCAGGGAAACCGTCCTTAATTTCCAAAAGGCCGTTAAGCTCGTTAATCCGCCTACCGTGATTAATTTTGAAGAACTTAACGCCGACAATGTAAATAGCGAAATCTGGGCATATCTAAAAGCAAACTACACCACCGGTGAGCTGCTCCGTATAGAAAACGCGGTAAACAGAATGCGCGATAAGCCGGGCTTGTTCGGCGCATATCTCGGTGACGTTAACCTTATTCTCATTAGGGAGACTGGTAACCCGGTAGCTGACGCTTATATTTTGGCGCACGAAATGGGTCATGCTTTTTACAAGCAAGAGCTGGAGACAGCGCTAAATAACGAAGCGCTAAGTAGACGCCTGCAAAAGGCTTATGAGAATGACGCACTCTATGCCAGATACGAAGAGGTGTATAAGGAGAGGGGCAACGGCAAGGATGAGTGGTACGCCGATCAAATAGCTAGGTGGGCGGTTGAGCAGTATAACGGCCAGAAGACAGCCCCAAAAAATCAAGCTGAAGCGCACTTCAAGAAGCTGGCAGCAAAGTTTGTCGCGCTGTTTAAACGTTTCCAAGCTACTACTAAGAATCTGGCGAAACGGGTAGATAACATAAATACAGACTTTGACGCCTATATGGACGAGGTAATTGCGACTCGTGGCGTTGAGGCTAATACCAGACCTAGAACTGCGGTTGAACCTGAAACCGCGACAACTGACTTTCAGAGTTATCTCGAATCCATACTTGAAACTAACCGTCAGGAAAATACTGAAACGGGCGCTCTCTCCATGGAGCAAAAGGCGCTTCCACGTGCGGTACGCAAGGCGGTTGTAAAAGAAGGCGGCGAAGCCAGAGCTGCACACTGGCGTAGGTCGCTGGCAAGAGCTACTCGGCCTCTTATGAAGTTCGTGAGTACTGCGGACTCCGTACTTAGGTCGTATGCGGGTAATGAGTTGGCAGACATGTTTTATGTCCGCTCCCAGCAGGCTGGGACAGACGGTCGTCTGGGTATGATCGGAGAAGTTGGCAGGCAGGTAAACATAATGCTTTCTGACTTTAGAGATCAGATCGGAGAGTTGGATGCGCCTGATGTTAAGGCTGCTCTTAGAGAAGCTGCAGGAAAGAAGACAACGGCTGAGCTACAAGGTAAAGCTAAGCAGATTCGGTTATTCCTAGAACGTGTTCATGAGGACTACATAGCACCTTCCAACACGGATATAGCTCGCTTACCTAACTACTTCCCCATAGCGCTTGATTTGCTTGCTATAGATGCAGCGAGCGACCAGTTTGTTGATTTGCTAGTCGCAGAGTCTCCCGGCTTGACCCGCGCAGAAGCTCGTAAATCTGTCGAGAAACTAAAGCGTTTGAGTCAGTCATTAGCTGATGACAAGCCTATATCGCTTATTACTGAGGATGAAGGCGGGTTTTCTCCCACTGATCCCTCTGCTGTAGCGGAGCGAAGAAGGCTTCTTACTTTAGATATAGACCCAGACATATTGGCTGAGCAAGGCTTTTTACTGGAGCCTGATTTAGCCCTCGCGAATTACTTTCGCCATGTTGTAAAGCGTGTTGAGTGGAATCGCGCTACGGATAATGGCACTCGTGTAAACCAGATTATCGATAACCTAGATCCCGAGGCTAAAGAAGTCGCGCTATCTACGATCGCGACTTATCTGGGGTATCAGACTTCCCCGCTTAGCCCGTTGTGGCGGAAAGTTAATTCTTATGGGCAGTTCTTTCAGTTCGTAACTATTCTTCCGTTCGTGGCTTTTTCGTCGGCTACGGACTTAGCTGGTCCGTTCATCAACTCCAAAGAATTTAATATGGAGACCTTCATAGACGGGTTTAAGCAACTCATCTATGCGATTAAAAATCCCGAAGAGCGGAAGCAGTTTGCGCGAGATCTTGGCCTTGTTACTAATGAGACTGCAGCAAATGCGTGGGTAACACAGGCGGAACAAGATTATATGGAGCCAGCGGTTCGCCGTGCTTCAGACGTTTGGTTCCGCATGATTGGGTTGGACCAGCTGACCAAGTTCTCGCGAGAGTTTGCCGCTGGCATGGGCGTTCAGTTTATTGTTAAGCACGCCAGAAACGAGTTTAACAATCCCAGATCAGAACGGTATTTGGACGAACTCGGTCTCACTGCTGAAGAAGTTCTGAAGTGGCATGCAGACGGTCGTCCTCTTTCTACTCCCGAAGGGAAGAAAGTGGCGCAAGGCGTAGTCCGATTTACTGAATCTTCTATTCTTAGACCTAACGCTGCAGAAAGACCTTTGTGGGCTAGCGATCCGCATTGGGCGCTTGTGTGGCAGCTTAAGAGTTATTTCTGGGCTTACTACAAAGTAATTGCTGGCGGTGTGTTCCGAGAGTTTAAGACACGTGCAGCGGAGAATCCGGGTGAGCAAGGTAAGTTAAACGTAGCTCAGCTAACTGCTTCAGCAAGTGTTCTGGCGCTTACAGCTGTAGCTACGATGCCTTTGGCCATGCTGGGATTAGAGCTTCGCGAATGGGCTAAATACGGATTAGCGTGGGCGCTTCCTGGCGTAGACCCCACTACTAACTATTTCCGCTCCGATAAGATGGATTGGGGAGAATACTTAAAAGAGTTAATAGATAGGTCTGGTTTCTTAGGACCGTTGACTCTATTTGCTATGGCCAATCAGCAGATGGAGTGGGGCCGCTCTGGAATATCTCCTATTTTAGGTCCAACTGCTGAGACTATGGAGACGGTGTGGCGCAACGGTTTTGATGTCGGTAAAACTGTGCAAGATCGAGTTATACCCATTTGGAATCAACTTTAAGGTGCTTATATGAAGATCGGTGGCCTTTTAAAAAATGTTGTAGGTACTGTTGCTCCCAAGCTGGCTAACACTCTAGGTGGCCCTTTGGCTGGTATGGCCGTGGGGGCAATTGCAGATGCGCTTGGTGTCGAACCTACAGAAAAAGCTGTCTCCCAGCGGTTGCAGAACCCTACTCCTGATGATCTTCTCAGACTTAAAAATGCAGAGAACGAGTTCGCCGTAAGGATAAAAGAACTCGAATTAGACGAGAGCAAACTGGCTATGCAAGACGTTCAAGATGCTAGGAAGGCGTTTTCTGGCGATTGGACTCCAAAAGCTTTTGCCTTGGGCATTCTTATAGGTTTCTTTTCGTTCATTTTTTTCATCGTCTCTGACGACTGGAATCGCGAAATGGAGCCTCTACTAAACATTATTTTAGGTGGCCTGCTAGCGAACGTAGCCAGTGTCGCTTCGTTTTACTTCGGCGCTAGCCAGAAAGGGAACTCTTCATGATCGAGCGTTTGGTAAAGCAGCTTCGGTTGCATGAAGGCTCTAGGCAATTTGCGTATGAGGATCACCTCGGGTACGTAACTGTTGGCGTAGGACGCTGTCTGGATGAGAAAGTTGGCCTAGGTCTTTCGGACTCTGAAATAGATTTTCTGCTAAAGAACGATATAGAGCGCTGTACAGCTGAGCTGCAGCAGCGCTTTGATTGGTTTGATGACCTGGATGAAGTACGAAAAGTTGCACTCATAGATATGAACTTTAATATGGGCATTACTCGCCTCTCAAAGTTCAAAAACATGCTTTCGGCGCTCAGCGATTCACGGTATGACGACGCGGCTACCGAAGCACTCGATTCAAAATGGGCGAAGCAGGTTGGGCAGCGGAGCATTAATGTGTCTGAAATGCTTCGCACTGGCGAGTACTTTCAGTAGTAGTTAATTAGCCGGGCTAATATAATTTCGGCAGAGGAAATACCATGGCATATAGCTCGACACTAAATCTCGTTACTGGGGACACCCTCCCAGAACTTACGTTTACGTTGAAAGACAGTAATACTGCAGCGAGCGGTCTGACACTTGACGCAAATAACGATGCAACTTGGGCAGCGATTAATTTGTCTGGTGCGTCGGTTAAGCTACGCCTGAGAGAATTGGGTAGCACTACCGTAAAAAGCACGCTTACGTGTACGGTTTCGGACGCCACTAATGGCAAAGTCACCACTGATTTTCCGACCGGCACGCTGGATACAGCTGGTACGTTTGAGGGTGAGCTTGAGATAACGTTTTCGTCAGGCGGTAAGCAGACCGTTAATGACCTGATCAAATTTAAAGTCCGTAGTGACTTCGACTAAATGGCTATACGGCTCCGTGTTGATGCTTCTTATATAAGGGTCACTGTTTCATACAGCGCCCCGCAGGTTATAGCGCCTGCGTTTCAAGAAGCTCGGGCCATTACAGATCGTGCTTACTTAAAAGCGTCAGTTTCCAGTCGGGTTCCTAGGGTATCTGTATCTGCTAGGTCGCTCCAGACTGTAGTGGGGTTCCAAGACCTCCAAGCCAGAGACATAAAAATAGATTCCTATAGTCATACTCTCAATAGGTATTTGAGAGATGACACGGCAACTCCACTGGACCAGTTAGCGATAGCTTCCTCGCTAAGTACTACTGATTCCCAGTCCTTAACAGATGCTATTCAGTCCCTTGCAGTAGGAAAAGAACTTAGCGACTCAGCTATAGCAGGCGACTTTGCCTATATATTATTTACGGCGCAGCGCAGTTTTTCGGATTCGACATCGGTAGCTGACGCTCTTCAGTCTTTCCAAATAGGCAAAGGTCTTGCAGAGACGCTTGGCTTTACTGAGACAACAGCGTTTGAGGTATCAACTCATTTAGCTGATACAGGGACGGCTACTGAGGCTTTAGCTATTTCTTTTGGTAAAGCACCTGCTGACTCAGCATCCGCTACGGATAGTTTTTCACCAGTTGTAGCTTGGTCACGCACGTTTTTTGAGACTCCAAGCGCAGTTGATTCACCAAGTTTGCTAGTAGACAAAGCGCTTTCTGAAACGCCTACTGCTACAGACTCTTTCTCTAAAGTTCTTGATTATTCATCTACGTTCTCAGAGCACCAATCCGTACAGGATTCATCTTCTTTGAGCGTGTCTATTGCGCCGTCAGATACGGCCGCGGCTTCTGATTCGTTTACTTATACAGCTGTGTTTATACGTTCGCTGGCAGAGTCTGTTAGCGTTTCCGAATCACTGTCGCTAAGTAATAGAACTGCTGTTTCTTCCACCCTTAATGCTCGGGCACTTAATACCGGGCCTCTGAATAACTAGCACGGAGACACCATGTTAAACGATGATCTGAAAATGAAAGGTCACTTGAAGATCTCACTTAATGGTGAGGTGGTTCAAGAGGTTCCCAATCTCGTAGTGACTACAGGTAAAGGCTATGTAGCCTCCCGTATGAAAGACACAACTGCTACAGCTATGTCCCATATGGCTATAGGTACTGGAAGCACGGCGGCTGCAGCTGCTAACACTGCTCTTGGTACGGAAGCTAATCGTCAGGCACTTACATCTACAGCTGTATCTGGAGCGGTAGTAACGTATGTGGCTACTTTTGCTGCAGGCCAAGGTACAGGTGCTATTACTGAGGCTGGGATATTGAATGCTTCCAGTAGTGGTACGTTGTTGTGCAGAACAGTCTTTTCGACTGTGAACAAAGGCAGCTCAGACTCCATGACTGTTACATGGACAGTAACCATTAGCTGATCCTGTTATTTATTAGGTAACCCCGCATGGCCGTTAAGTTCTGTAATAACTTTGCCTCGACTCTTTCGTCCGGTATAAATTCCTCGGCTACTACTATATCCGTAGCGAGCGCTACAGGACTTCCTAGTCTTAGCGGCAGTGACTACCTGTATCTGACGATAGACACGGATACGGGTAGCCCTACCCGAGAAATAGTCAAAGTTACTGGAATATCCTCTAACGACTTAACAGTAGTTAGGGGGCAAGACGGTACTTCGGCAACGTCTTTTGACGCAGGTACTAAGATCGAACTACGGGTAACGGCGGCAGCTCTTCATGAGTCTGTTTCTGTAGCTGTAGATGACTTAGTGGATTCAGCTCCTGGGGCGCTTGATACGCTTAACGAGCTAGCTGCAGCTCTCGGCGATGATGCTAATTTTTCTACTACGGTAACTAATAGCATAGCCACAAAGGTGCCATTAGCTGGTGGCACCATGACGGGCAACCTCACAGTCCCGAATGTAAGCATCACGAGTACGAATTGGTTCGGGTTTGGAGACTATGGCGAAAGAATCACCGGTAGTAACGCTCACGGCACGCTTACCTTTCTAACCGACGCCACCACTGCGCTGACGCTGGACTCTTCGCAGAACGCTACGTTCGCTGGTTCTGCAACTGCTACAGCTTTAACGATTAGTGCGTCCGCTGGGAAGTTAGCTTTTGCTGACGACGCCACTAATTATTACATCTATCAAAAAGACACCACTGATGGCATTTTGCTATCCGGTTATTACGGGGTCAGCTTAGGACATCAAGGCAGTAAGAAATTGCAAGTTGACTCCGCTGGTGTCGATATAACCGGCGACGTGACCGTAAGCGGCGGCATACTAACGCTAGGAACAGCAGATTCAAGCTCCGCTCACATCAATTCTTACGAGTTGATGACTTTCAACATTGATTCCGATAATGACGATACAGACCGTTACTTCAAGTGGCTAAAGAACGGTAACTCCGGCAGCGGCACTGAGCTTATGCGGCTCGATGAGAGCGGCAACGTAGAAATTGTGTCTGACAGCAGCAACTCGGGCAATAGGTTAAGAATTGCTGACACGGAGGGTTCAACAGCAGCGGTTCGCACGTACTCGACGGCAGACGGCACCGGGCTGATTCTCAATCATTATTACGCTGTCAGTGGCTCGCCGTATCTTCGTTACTCTGATTTTGTGTCAAGCATGGGGGATGCAGCGGCAACGACTATGCGCTTCCTCACGAAGCCGCACAGCGGGAACCCTGCCGTTGCTTTAACTCTCGATAATTCGCAGAACGCCACGTTTGGAGGGTCAGTTACGCTACCGGCAGCTAATTTAGTGCTAACGGGATCATTAGGAACATGGAAAGTTGACCTTGATGGCGCAAGGATGACTTTTGGCAGGGGTAGTGCTAATTACATCGAAGCAGAACACGAAAGCGGATACCTTATATTTCAAACATCTAATGCTACAACGGCTTTAACACTTGATACCTCTCAGAACGCCACGTTCGCGGGTGATGTCAGTATCCCGGTAGGAAACAAGCTGTACTTGGGTGGCGGCAGTCACACGTACATCTCTGAAGACATTGATGACAGAGTTAGATTCTTTGCCGGAGGTACGGAATTTCTCCGGTTTACCGAAGATTCCAGTGACATAACAAATCTATACACGGATTTGAATATTGCTGGCGGTCTCGAAATCGCTCACAGCAGCGACAACGGATTCAAAGTCACTGCAACCGATACGGCTGGCAATACTCCGTTTGCGGCAATGCGCCTTGATTACAACGCAAGCGGCTCCGACACTCTTACGGCTGACCGGGCGCATATCGGGCTTGAAATTGACGTAGATTCTAGTGCGTCTGGAGGAGATACAAGTAACGAGCATCGATTGTATGGCGTGTGGACTCATACAAAAGCTACCGGTGATTCAGACCTTATTTATGGCGGATATTTCCACGGCGAAGCATCGCAATCGACAGGAACAGTCACTAGTACCTATGGCGTATTTGGACGCGCTGAGAGCGATGTTGAAGGAGGCGGAGCCAGTAACGCTTATGGGGCATATGGCTACGCTACTGTTCAGAATGATGCTGGCGTGGGAACAACAAATGCGTACGGGGTATACGGAAAAACCCTACTTACATCGACAAACGTAGCAGACGCTGGGCAGCTAGTTGGCGTTTATGGAGAAGTTGAGCTATCTGATCCGGGTAGCGGATCAGTTGAAATAGACAAAATCTATGCCTTTCAAGCACAAATTGATAACAACGACACCGGCACTGTACACCTCGACATTGATAACACTGAAAGCTATCTCTATTACGGCAACTACGCGGGAACGCAGCCGGGTAATGCCTACGGTGTATACATCGTTGATGATGTTCCTTCCTACTTCGGAGGAAGCGCCACGTTCGCTGGGAACATCACTTTAGGAGATGGTCACACAATAGGTGACGACGGAGACGACAACTTAGTCTTAACGTCTTCTGCGAACGAAAATATTATGCTTGACAGTGGCGAGGGGGTTTACCTCGATCACGGCACTTCATCGACTGATAGCGTTTATCTGCGACGAGCAGGCAGTAGCTATGCCTACTTTAGGAACTCAAGCGACGATCTCGTAATCGGGCCGTTGGGCGAAGACCACAATCTTTTCTTTCAGGGCAATGATGGCGGCTCGACCATCAACATGCTCAAGCTCGATGCGAGCGCGTATGGTGATGCGACGTTTTCTGGACACGCAATTCTTGGCGGAAAGATCACTGTTGGCACCACCATCGACGGCGTGGGCGCACCAGCAGCAGGAACCGGAGTTCTTGGCGCGACTGCCGCATACGGTGCGATCTTAACGGGTCAGGGCAGCACTAGCGATGTAACAATCACGAATGATGCGGGAAATACCGTCCTGCTCGTTCCTACCGGCACGCGCCATGTTCAAGTTCCTTACGGAGACATAACTACTCAGGGACTTACTGTCACTGGGGCTACAGATACCACCGAAGAGCTTGCACGTTTCCAGAATAGCGCAGGGTCGAATGGGCTACTTATCACGCAGGAGGGCAGTGCTGGTTATGCAGTAAAAAGTTCTACCGAGTTAGAGCTTCACGCCGACTACGACAACGATTCATCCGCTGGTGGCTCAAATATCAGGCTGTTTACCGATGCCTCAGAGCGTATGCGTATAACTTCCGGTGGAGATGTCACCATCGGAAGTGGTAACAACGTGGGGACTGCCGGAACCCTAGACCTGTCGGTAGGCAGCACAAATTACACGGGCGGTCTTACTCTGTGGTCCCCCAGCGCAGCAGCTCATTCAGTAAGTTTTGGCGACGGCTACACAGGCACAGATCGCTACCGTGGTTTCTTGCAGTATAGCCACATTAATGATTCGCTGGCCTTCGGCACTACGTCAACCGAAAAAGCGCGTATTGATAGCTCTGGGAGGCTTATAGTCGGTCACACGACCAGCGTCTCTAGCGGATGGGGCATTACCCCGGCGATTCAAATTGAAGGGACAGACGCCAGCAACTCAGCTTTCTCAATTTCGCGCAACAACAACGGTTCTTATGGCGGGTACTTAATCCTCGGAAAAAGCCGAGGAACGAGTAAAGGGTCCAACACCATTGTTCAAAACAATGACCGCATTGGTCATATCATGTTCGCGGGTGCGGATGGGACTGATCGTTATCCGCTAACAGCGATGATTCGAAGCGAAGTGGACGGCACTCCCGGCGCGAACGATATGCCGGGCAGCTTAATTTTTTCCACGACATCGGATGGTAATCAAGATCCGACTGATGCACTAATAATTGATTCTTCTCAGCATGTCGGCATAGGAACAACGGCTCCCGACGGAGTGCTCGACCTCGGTAATGCAACGGGAGGCAGGGGAATTGTATGGGGAGGCAGTTCGGGGGCTAATAACTACGGAGGTATCTGGTCAGAATACAGCAGTGCGTCAATAATTATAGGTGCGGGGCTGAAGTCCCCTTATCCAACTACGAATGCAGGGTTTAGAGTCCCATACACAGGCACGTATGGCTACGCCGCGATTGAGCTAGACAGCTGGCATGACGACGGGATTAAGTTCTACGTCGGGCCTGATGCTGCCGTCACGAAAGACGACGTCATCAGTCCAACTGAAGTGATGCGGATTGCAACGAATGGGCGACTGGGGCTTGGGGAAACCAGCCCTGACACCCCTGTTCATGTAAAAATTCAAGGAGAACCTCCTGCAGCGGGGATGATGATCCTTGAGGCTAATGCATCGACGCACCCTGGTAGTCGCCAGCTACGCCTTATGCCGCCGACAGATGCAGCGAATGGGTACATTGACTACCGAGGCGGGAACCTTTTATTCAAAGATGACGGTACTGAAGTCGGTCGCTTTCAAGGCAGCACTTCTTTCCAGTTGCCAAGAGGTTATCTGGAGGTTGGTGGTTCGGTAGCGAGTTACGGACGCATCGAGGTCTTTGGTTCTTCAGGCGCTTATATTGACCTCACCCATGCCACCGATCACTCGGGCGACTACGACTCAAGAATTATCAACGACGGCACCAATACACAGATAACCAGCAAGTCTGGCTATATAGCGATCAACCCACAAACAGCTAGCGCAGTCTTACAAAACGAGGGCAGCACCCGTCTATCTACAACTTCTGCGGGGATAACGGTTACCGGATCTGTAACAGAAACCAGTGACGCTGCGCTTAAAACGGATGTTCAGCCAATTGAAAATGCTCTCGCTACAGTAAGTGCGCTGAAGGGCGTCACTTATAAAGACAAGGAAACTGGCGACAAACGCATAGGCTTTATCGCTCAGGATGTTCAGACCGACGCACCCGCTCTTGCAGAAAGAGTTGTATCAGAGGCAGACCCAGAGACAAAAATGCTGGGGATTAGCTATTCGCATATGACTTCAGTTCTAGCTGAAGCGATTAAAGAGCAGCAGACCCAAATCGAAGCGCTGGTTGGGCGCATCAAAGAATTAGAGGACAAGTAAATGGCTACATGGCAGATTGAGACCCTTAAATACACGAACAATTCGGACAAGGTTGTCACGCAGGCCCATTGGCGGTGTTTTGACTCAGAGGAGGCTGACGGGGAGCTATACACGGCAGACACCTACGGATCTGTCACGCTTGACAAAATAGAAGCGAGTGCATCGGGGTTTATTGCCTATGGTGATCTGACTGAAGCTAAGTGCTTAGAATGGGTCCATGCAAAGCTGAACAAAGCGGAGATCGAAGCCGACTTAGAAGCATCGGTGAACGAACAGCTAAACCCCGTTGCAAAAATGGGTAAACCTTGGTCGTAAGCAACGGACCGCTTCAAATCCATTAGTATCGCTAATATAATTAAGTTTTCTTACAGGAGGAGTAACAAATGGCAGACGAGCAGCCAAAAGCAAGCGAGATAACTCTTACGGCAAATGGAAAGACCTACAGACTAGATGACTTATCTGAGGAAGTTAAAGAGTTAGTCGGCTTGCATGCTCAAGCCAATGACATGATGGTGCAGGCAAGGCGGCAAGCAGTGATCCATGAACTATCGACCAAGGAACTGGCACGAATTATCGAGCAAAAGCTTGAAGAGGCCGATTCTGATGACGATGGACCCGACCAGCAATCCGCCACCGGATAACCGTTATTACTGGGAAGCCGTGAATCGGATTTCGTCGCATGAAGCTATGTGCGAGGAGCGCTCAAAGACAATATTTGAACGCCTAGAGCGTATAGATAACAGCATTGAGACGCTGCATAAACGGATGTTTACGCTAGGCGTGTTGCTTTTGACAGGCATGGCAGGGCTTATACTCACATTGTTGTTGAAATAATATGGCGTACTTCAAAAGAGACCGGTTCTCAGGAATAGCCCCAGCTGTATCTCCTCGTTTGTTGGGGGATGCAATAGGGCAAACTGCCCAGAACATAGATTTTGAGTCTGGGCGATTGGTATCTATAACGGACGATTCCGACGCTTATACGCTACAGAGCGCTATCCGTAGATCGATATACTTTTATCGAGATACGTCCTGGCTTGAATGGTCAGAGGAAGATGTCTCAGTAGTTCCCGGCCCCATCCCCGGTGATACTAGCGACCGCTTGTATTTCACTGGGGATGACTACCCGCGAGTAGGTAATGTCACTTCCTTAGTATCTGGTAGCAGCGGATACCCGGTTAATAGCTACCGGCTAGGGGTTCCGGCTCCGTCTGCTGCTCCCACAACTGCTAAAACTGGAACGGCGAGTACAACGCAGACCCCACTTGATGTTAGTTATGTCTACACATTTGTAACTGAACTCGGTGAAGAAGGACCGCCTTCTGCAGCCAGCACTGTTATAGAGCTGACCGATCCTGAGACTGTGACGGTTACTATGCCGACATCAGCACAACCGTCCGGTAACTATAACTTTGGCGCAGCTTCAAAGAAGCGCATCTACCGGTCAAATACTGGCAGCAACACGACGCAGTTTCAGTTTGCCGGTGAGGTGGCCTACACAGCTACTACTTTCGACGACACAAAAACTGCTGCTCAGCTTGGAGAAGTAGTTCCCAGTACTTCTTGGATAGGACCGCCAGATGACGATACAGCGTTGTATCCAGATGGTCCGCTTAAAGGTCTGATACCGTTGGCACAAGGTGTCATGTGCGGATTCACAGGGAAACGGTTTTGTTTGTCAGAGCCTTTCCTCCCTCACGCATGGCCTATTAGTTATCGCATAACTACTGAAGAAGACATTGTCGCTATTGCAAGTACCGCCAATGGAGTAGTAGCGCTTACAGATGGCCAGCCTTACTTCATAACAGGCGTAGATCCTTCTGCTATGGCATCGGTGCGAGTAGACCTCGCACAGGCTTGCGTGAATACGCGGTCCGTAGTCGATATGGGGAACTATGTTTTATACGCTGGTCCAGATGGTTTATGTGCTGTCGAGAGCACGACCGGGCACGTTGTCACACGTGGTCTTATATCTGTTGACCAATGGAACTCGGATTTCTATCCGTCCACGATACGAGCGTTTCGACATGAAGGTACTTATGTAGCGTTCTGGACCTCCGGTAGTGATCATGGTGGTTGGGTGTTTGACCCCAGAGCACAAGAAGACGCTATATCTACTTTAACTTCTTCCGCTGAAGTGAGAGGTGGCTACCGTAATCCTAAGAACGGCGAGCTGTACATAATTGTCGGAGACAAGATCAAAAAGTATAGAGGCGGTACAACCAGTCGCACTCTTACTTTTAAGAGCAAAAAGTTTGTTACTCCCATGCCCGTTTCTATGGGGTGGATTTCTGTAGATGCAAATACGTATCCCGCTACAGTTAAAGTGTATGCGGATGGTACGTTAGCCGCCCACTACACTATTTCTAAATCGGGTAGCACTTATACCCAAGCAACAACAGTTCCAGGCAGCATATCTAATGGGACTCTGCGTGAGCCGATCATGCGTATGCCTGCTACAGTAGCTCAAGAGTGGGAGATACAGGTAGAGGGGACAGACATTAATGAGTTCTGTCTTGCACAGTCTATGGATGAAATTCGCGCATCATGAGCACAAAAATACCCGGTATTCCCCTTATAACGGGTAATCTTTCGGCTGAGCTTAAGCAGCATTTAGAGGCTCTGACTGAAGCAGTAGAAATACGACTAGGACGAAGGGGCGATCCGCTTGATCGAGCGATTACACTACGTGAATTAGTCGATAGTGGTCTGGCAAAGGAACTCGATAGTACTCCTTTTGACCCAAACAACATATCCGCTGACAGTTTAGGGTTTGGAAGTGAAACCGCATCAGGAGATGTAGGTACTCCTACAGCTCCTACTGGCGTGTCAGTAGCAGGCGCGTATGCCCAAGTCATTATGGATTGGGCGTACCCCACATATACCGGGCACTCGCAGACAGAGATATGGTCACATACAAGTGACTCTATAGGTGATGCTACGTTAGCAGGCATATCTACAGGGCGTACCCACATAGATCCTATAGGTGGAGGCGAGACTAGGTACTATTGGTTTCGTCACGTAAACACAAACAACGTTCCTGGGCCTTATAATTCTAGTTCTGGCACGATAGGCGTAACTGCAACTAACCCAGCAGAGATCCTTGCTCAGTTAACGGGGGCTATTTCTGCAAGCCAGCTAACAAGCAGCCTTGCAGATACTATCGATGGAGCTGGCTCCACAGTAGACATCTCTAACTTAGAATCTTTTGTGGGGTTCATTTCAGGGTACAGCGGTAGTTCATTGTTATCCCGTGTGTCTGGGGTAGAAACGTCGAATGCCAGCCTGCTAACTACTTTTGGATCTACATCCAGCGCAGCTACTTCCGCTGCTGCTGCACAAGTATCCGCGGCAGAAGCCGTGGCAGCAAAAGCTGATGCGATATTAGCTCAAGGTAGTTCGGAGGCTGCAGAGGACGCTTCTGTAGCAGCAAAAGTAGCTGCCTTAGCAGCACAAAATGCTGCTGAATTGGCGAAATCAGGAGCCGAGACTGCTGAATCTAGTGCCGAAGCTCTTAAGACTTCAGCCGAAACCGCAAAAGCTGGAGCCGAGACTGCTCAAAACGCATCGTCTGCTTCTGCTACTTCTGCAACAGGCTCTGCGGCCAACGCAGCTCAAAGCGCGACGACAGCTGCTAATTCTGCAAATGCCGCTGGCGAGTCTGCTACGGCTGCTTCTACCTCTGAGTCTAACGCTTCGTCTTCTGCTAATAGTGCAGGTACGTTTGCTGGCGCTTCTGAAACAGCAAAGACGGCAGCTGAAAGCGCACAAGCTGGAGCTGAAACTGCAGAGACAAATGCCGCTGCTTCTGCAACTACTGCAGCAGGTAGTGCGTCCTCTGCTGAATCTTTTAAACAGACCGCTGCAGACGCTGCAAATGACGCTGGCGATTCTGCTACGGCTGCTGCCAGTTCTTCTCAATCAGCGTCCGCGTTTGCGACTGATGCAGAAACCGCTAGTACATCTGCAGCGTCTTCGGGCGTGTCTGCTTCGTCAGCATCACTACTGGCCCTAGGGTATAAGAATGATGCTGAGACAGCCAAAGGCGCGGCTGAAACTGCAAAAGGACAAGCCGATGCAGCTGCAAACGCAGCGTCCACTAGCGCACAAACTGCGACTACCAACTCTACTGCGGCGCTTGAGTCTGCTAATGCCGCGAATGACTATAAGACAGCTGCTGAAACTGCAAAAGCTGACGCCTTAGTATATAAAAACGACGCAGCGACATCGGAAACCAATGCTGAAGCGTCCATGGGAGCGGCAGGTATCTCTGCAGGATTGGCATCGACATCTGAAAATGCTGCTGGACAATCGGCTACGGCTGCTTCTAATTCTGCTACCGCAGCAGCTTCCTATGCGAGCGACGCTCTAACGCAAGCTGAGTTTGCTGAGGCCCATAAAAACTCGGCTGAGACCGCGAAATCTACTGCAGAGCAGTACAAAGAAACTGCGTTAACTGCATCTACTAATGCTGAAGGCCATGCGACTTCTGCCGCTAACACTGTCAACGGTCTAACTGCCAGACTCGACAATGCAGGTGGGACTGGCGTTACTGTGGAGCAAGAGTTTTCTGCAGTTGCTGACTCGATTACTGGGTTGGAAGGACAGTACTCTGTAAAGATCGATAACAACGGCCACGTGTCTGGTTTTGGCTTTAACAACGTTGCGGTGGACGGTGTTCCTGAGTCTGCGTTTGTTATCCGCGCTGACAAATTTGCTTTGGTAGATCCGTCAGATCAAGCATTAGCTGACGACTATAACCCGCCAGCGGATCTAATCCCTTTCGGTGTTACCGATGGGAAGGTCTACATAAAAGAGGGGTATATAGAAGACGGCACGATTACGACCGCTAAGATTGGGTTTGCGGCCATCGATGATTCTAAAATAGGCACGCTGAGCGCTAACACCATAACAACAGGTACGCTTAGTGCTTCTCGCTTAGATCTTGATAACGCTTCTATTACTGCGACTGGGAACACCATCAAGATCAAAGACCTTGGTGTTCAGACAGGGCATATTTCAAATCTAGCTGTAGATACAATCAAGATTGCAGGGCAAGCGGTAACTATACCGTCTTCGACTTATCAGTCTGGATCACAGAGTTTTTCGTCAACGTACTCCTACGTTACGCTAGGCACGATAACGTTTACTTCTTCTGGGAACCCGGTGTTTATAAACGCCAGCGCTTACTTCCGTAACTTTGCTAGCAATCAGGGGGCTTCTTATTATTTTGCGTTATACAGAGGCAGCTCAAAACTCGTAGAGCATAACCTGCAGATAGGAGCTGTTGATATATCAACTAACTCAGGGACTAACGGTTCTATCTCTTATCTGGATACCTCTACCTCAACAGGGTCGCGGACCTACACCATCAAAGCTAAAAAGCAGTCAGGGAATGGGACTATTTACGCTCAGGCTAGGAGCGTGACCGCACTGGAAGTTAAGAAATGACGGACAAAGTAGGCACTTGTTTTATACGTTATGAAACTGACACAGGTCGTATAACTGCTGTCGGGTATTGCTCTACAACTGATGTCCAACTTCAGGCTCAAGAAGGTGAAACTGCTTTAGCTACTGGGGAGATGGTCGACGCTGATGTAACCTATGTCTTAAACGGCAAACTTACTGACCGTACTGCAGTGACAGCTACCTGGGATTCCGAGTCTGTAGCTGCAGATGGAGTGGCTGAAATAGTTCTTTCGCCCTTACCGGTAACATGTACTGTATACATTGACGACACGTCCGTTGCTGTAAACGATGGGTCGCTGGAGTTTTCTGCCGAAGCAGCAGGACAGTATCTGGTCTACATTGATGAGCCATCCTTTGAGAGAAAGGAGTGGGTGGTAAATGCAGTTTAAAGCTAACAAACCGGAAGGCATTAAAGAGGCTATTAAGGCCAGACGGGATGACGTTTTAATGAAATCCCAAGCTGACATAGAGCTGTGGATAGATAAAAATGTCTCTGACATGGACGACGTTAGGTCTTATCTAAAGCGTTTGTCTCGGGCTGTTAAAGCCAATATGAATTTTGAAGACTCGTAGGAGATCGATATGCACAAAGGCATGCCTTGTATAAACCGTAAGCCCGGCACGATGGCCCCAAAGAAGTCAAAAAAATCTAAGAAGAAAAAGAGCTGATGGTAGCTAAAAAACGTAACTACTCAAAAGAGTACGCTGAGTTCCACAGTAAGCCTAAAGAGAAAAAGCGACGCGCTGGGCGAAATGCTGCTCGTCGTAAGACAACTGCTGCTGGGAAAACGAAAAAGGGCGATGGTAAAGACGTTCATCACAGAGACGGCAACACTAAGAATAATCGCAGTAGCAATCTAGCCGTCACTTCCCGTAAGAGTAATCGAGGAAAGCTGCGCGTTAGGAGGCGTGGTTAGGTATGGCGCACGAAACACGTAAAGCGAATCTTCTAAAGAAGCACGGCCTCGCTGGTGTTAATAAACCCAAGCGCACTCCGAAGCACCCTAAAAAGTCTCATGTAGTGCTGGCGCAAGATGGGCATCAGATGAAGCTTATTCGCTTCGGTGAGCAAGGTGCCAGTACGGCAGGTGCGCCTAAAAAAGGTGAGTCAGACAGGATGAAAAAGAAGCGCGCCAGCTTCAAAGCCCGGCACGCTGCCAACATAAAGAAAGGCCGCATGAGCGCGGCGTATTGGGCCGATAAGGTTAAGTGGTAGTTACTACGTACGCCTCAACCTCGACGTTTTGCGCTACTCCGTAACGTTTACTACCACATCGAATGTGAAATCCTCTATTCCGACATGTCCTAACTCTAAAAGTTTTTCGTAAATCACGTCCGACAAAAATTCAATTTCCGAGTTATTAAGCTCGATTTTTATGTCCTTGTTCATTTTACTTTCTCCTATTCCATGCCCTAGATAACCACGGCTGCAATTCTGCAGCCTTGTGCATTTCGACGTCGCTGACGCGATGCTTTTTCCTACAAGTCGCGCACATTTCAGTGGTCATCTTTACTAACTTTTGTCCGCAGTTTGGACACGGTCTGAGTTTCATTAACCCTCCTCTACATGTGATTGACCCAAGCAAATCGCTTTCTATTTGCTAAGTAGCTTTCGTCTTTCTCATTGGCGTAGGCTTCTTGTTCAAATGGGATAGACAAGTAGGCGTTCTTTTCCCTTTTCACTAAGCCTTTTATCCAGAACAGCACGTATAAAACGTAGAACGGGATTACCCATAGTTCTTGTTGCTGGGCTAAGTGGATTCTTTCGTGCGTCACCATGTCCGTATCGTCTTTAAGTTCTGGGACGATAAACGCGAAAGGCCATAAGGCTATTCCGCTTTTTCCGGCGCTAAGGATTTTGGTAAATCGTGTGTAGATGACCATCGGTCTGTTATCTTCCTCAGTTGTCTATAGACGTTGAGTAGGTCTCCGTCTTCTGAGGGTATTTTGAACCTACTTTGTAGGTTGCGTACAGCTGTATGGAGCTGCTCTGTATTTACGCATTTCCCATTTAGCAGCGTTCTTATAGAAGGGTCTATATGCTCTGGTGGCACGCCGAAGAAATTAGCTAGCTTCAGCACTGCTAAGGGATTCAATTCGGTTATGTTGTTGAGGTACTGCGAAAACGCGCCTTGCGTCCACCCTAGCTTTTTTGCGGCCTGCAGCTGAGTAGTGCCATCTTGCTTTTTTTCTTCCCAAAGGCGACGTAGATTTTCTGTCGGTTTACTGGTTTTCTCGTTCGTCATATCGAGTCCTTCGACTGACAGGTCTTTTGTATGTAGGCCGCTACGTCTTTCCTTGAGACAGCCCGTTCTATGTATTCAGATTTTGTTAACGGGGCTTCCCAACATTTGTTCGTAAGTATGACATTGGTGTCATCGGTTCCGCCTACGACAACAGCTACTTTTTTACCGAAATCGTCCATCTTGTTGAGCCAAAGCACCTGTTGAGCAGAGAGTGTTGTTCGTATTTTGGTGGTGTCTCTCTTAGGTAGCTTGGGTACGTACTTATATTCTACAAAAAGTATGTCGGAGGGACCGGCATACATAGCATCCGGCACCCCTCCAACAAAGCTGTCATGGATTTTCCACTTGAACAGTTCAGGTGGAAGTAAACGATGCACAGCTTTTATGTAGCTGTGCTCGTTCATCCAATCCAGATTCTACAATGGCGAGTTGGCGTACTGATCGTATACCGCCTCTGCCTTAGCGTAGTCTTCGTCTTGCGCCCAGCCAACAAAGCTGACATCGAGATTCAGCCAAGTGTTGCCGTTACGCTCGACAGTTACAGACTTCATCATCCACAAGCCTGAAAAACGGTCGCCGCCTTTCATGCCTATCTGGCTATTCCATGTTTTGGAAACGCGCAGTTTTGTGTTTGAGAAATCCATGAGCGCAGGGGTCTCTTCAAGCACACCGGTTTCTGGATCTTTAATGATCAGAAGGTGTGAGTGAGTATCTACTGCATTGTAGTCACCGGGGTTATCTTGCTCTCCGATGGCTTGAGTAGCGTCCTGTGCTGTTGGAAAAGAACCGAGCAGACCACCACCTTTCTGACGATCTCGCCATACGACGTATTCGTTCTTAAAAAGGATCGGCAGAACATACAGCTCGTCGCCGTAGTTGTTCTGCGTCAGGGTATTAATGAAATGCCCTGGGTCGGCTCCTTCAATGTAGGTAGAAGGCTTGTTCTTGTCGACTTCGTCCGACATTTTCTGGAGGAGTTTAATGCGGGGGATTTGAACGTTGCTCCCCACATGCTCGTTACCACGGCCGATTCCATCTTTAAGACGGGCGGGTGGCTTGTTCTCAGGTAGTGCTAGCGCTGTGGTGCTCATAGATTGTTAAGTGTTCCTCGTTAATTAAAGGGATCTAAAGTTGATGCGACGGACGGTTCTAGGCTTAACGCCGGGAATTGTTTCGCCAAGCTTCCACATTTCTCGACAAGCTGTTGAACTCATCCTTTTCTGGAGAATGCTGAAGTCACCGGTCTCCATGATGTGGGAATAGACTGCATCCCAATCTTCGGATTCTGGAACTTCAGTTTCTGCAATGGACACAGAGGCAAGCTTGTTCGCGGTGCGAGCCACTCCGTCTGCATCCAGTCTCTTGATCAGCTCGAAGTCCAAGTCTTCTTGGATTTCCCGCAGATCTTTGAGTTCGGCATTACGCACATCCATCTCTTTTTTGATTTCAGCGCGTTTTTCAATTAGTTCATTTAGCGTCGGTATCGACATACTTATTCCGTTAGTAAATTTAGTGAGTAGGTGGGCGAATCAATTGGCAGCAAAAATTCCCTCTGGTAATAACGTAGCTACCACTACCCAGAGAGGGAGGAGGCTGCACTTCATCAATTCTATTTCTCCAAGGATTCATAGTTACCTACAAATCCAGCCTGACCTTCCACCTGTGCCTAGCCAAGTATTCTCCTCCTTAGTTGTTCGGTTGATTCAGCTTGCTGAAGATCATTAAGAGTTCTTCCATTCTCCCCAGCTTTCCATTCAGCCGTTCATATACTGCTGGTTCCCAAGTATCGCTAGCGGCTATCTGGATTATTTCAGTTTTACTGGTTTGGCCTGCGCGATAGATACGCCTATTGAACTGCGTATAGTGCTCAGCGTTATACGTTGGTGACGACCAGATTATGGTTGTTGCCTTTGTCAGTGTTAGTCCATGTCCAGCAGATTGCGGATGACAAAAGACAACCTTCAGCTGTCCAGCTTGCATACGTTCTACGACGTCTGCTCGTTTATGCGAGGGAGTAGTGCCATCGATGACGGCATACTTCATCTTCTTTTTCTCAGCTATGGCGATCATATGGTCACGTTCGTGTCGCCAGTTGAAAGCCACAAGAGAATGTTTCCGCTCATCGACCAGCTGCATGACGAGATCGTAGCGATCTGAGTGGATACCTTGGGCTTCACCGATGTCGTTATATACGGCTCCTGTGCAGATCTGTAATAGTTTCTTGACCTTTGCCCCTGCGTGTATCGCATTAATGGTGCCGGTCCCAGTGTAAAGAACGCTGTCTTCAGCAAGCATCTCGTACTGGTCTTGTATCTTCTTAGGAAGAGACACTTGTATCTGCCGAATGGTTTGCTCTGGCATATCGATACACTCTTCTAGGGTGTATCGAATGTTTATGTCATGAAGCGCAGCTGCAACTGTCTCTTGAGCGTTCTTTTTATCCACCCATACATTGGCGAAGCCATTGAACTTAGGTGTACATACAGCTGATCGAAACGAATAGAACCTGTGACCTAGCCGTTCGCCATCGTCAATAATTAATGTCGGATGCCAGACGTCTAGTATTGTGTTTGAGTTTGGGGTTCCTGACATAGCAACGCGCTTTTCAAAACGCTGCGATATTTTCAGCGCTGCTTTAGAACGTTGGCTGTCTTTGTTTTTGTAGGCAGTGAACTCGTCGATGACTAATGTATCAAACTGGTCCAGCACTTCTTGGTTTTTGACTAACCACTTCACAGCGTCGTGGTTCGTTATGATTAGGTCAGCAGTGCTTTCTTTGAATACCTTTGCTCTGTTTTTCGCGTAAGCAATTTCGTAGGTCAGGTGAGGACAGAACTTTTTGATGTCCACTCCCCAGCTAGCTTCAAGAATAGACAGGGGTGCAAGGACTAGGGTGCGAGAGTTTTCTTCTAGTGCATCCAGCACAGAACGAGTCTTACCCGTACCTGGGTCACTCGTTATAAGACAGCGTTCGTTCTTTCTTATGAACTCTGTCGTAGCTTCCTGATGCTGAAAAGCTGTTTGCATAGCTCCTCCTGTGAGACACAATATTAGCCCAGCTAATACTACTGTTCAATAAAAATTATCGGTTTTTGGCTAGCCCAACACAGGCTGCAGGTTCCACAGTTTTTAGTTTTGCCTGTTTGTTCCGGGCAGATAAGTGCGCCTGTCTTAGCCCTAACGATTTCTGCTTGGCCCACATCCTTCGCAACAGTAGTGCTGAACGTTGTGTCCTCGTCATCACTGAATCTTACAGCGCACTTGTCAGAAACGTTGAGCTTGTTAACAGCCCTGCCTATTTCTGACTCAGAGCGATGGTGGGTATACCCCCACACCCTTAGAGCAGTATGAGTTTCTAGCCGGTCCTCCCAGAACTCAACATAAGCTTTGCTAAAAAAATCTCCAAGGACATGAAGACGTACAACGAATCCACTAGGGTGCTTATGCTCAAGCATGGTTAAGTTAACGTCCAGCATCTTTAGGAACTTAGGGTCTGTATGGTCATACCTATTAGCAAAAGGCATGTTGTTTCCGTAACAGTTATCCCACTGTTCACAGTTAGACGGACAAGACGCTCGTTCTTCGAGAGTAAGCGAGTAAATCGGAAGCCCTTTCCAAGCCCCTTTTTTAATAACCCCCTTAAGTTTCTTGTTGTTCCTCCCTGGCTTTAGCATCTCTGGGGTCGGAGCTTTGATTGTCTTCTTGAACTTCGTGTTGGTTAGCATGTAGTTCTTTTTCTCGGTTGTCCCGTAGTTGCTTGAGAGTAAGGATGACGTGTAGTGCGGCTAGAAGTTTCAGTAGCAGATTAGTCATCAAGATCTTTGTCACTTCTAAACAAGATCCAAAACCCGCCAATGACTACTGCAATCGCTACAAGTATCCAGATGGCTGTAAAGACGTGGTAGGCAATGATTGCTGCCACAAGAAAAATGACAGATATCAAAAACCAAGCGCCAAATTCTTTTAAGCGTTGAAGCATGGCTGCTATTTCTCCATAAGCCATACACGTACCCCGGAAACGTCGTTATCAGTCCACATTCTGGTCACTATTTTATAGTGCGCCCTAGAAGTGTCTTCATTTCGCCATTGAATAAAATTGTTGTGTGCGGATGAACGTGTGTTGGAGGCTGCACGTTTGTATGCGGCTGCACGGACCGCGTCAACAGGAATAAAGAAAGAATCGCCAGGGTTCATATCGTCCCAATTGTATGTAAGAGCGTGGCCTTTGCGTTTTGGCCTAGGTACGGGTATGTCTTTTTCTACCGTGAACATTTTTGTCCCTCCGTGATTTAGCTACCGATGCTTTATGAGCACGAGCTTCTTCGTTTTCATCACCAAACCAATGCTCGATGATGTGTTGTTTTAGGTTAGCGAGACTTAGCTCAGTGTCGTTGCTAAGTACTTTTATCTGGCTGGGGGTTACTACGTGGTTTGAGTAGTTATGCACTTCTTCTGATTTGAATATGAAGTGGTAGTTTTTCTCGTCGACAACACCGTAGTAAGTGATCTTGTCTCTACGTATCTTGGCTTTCATATTAGTTATAGCCATTAGGTCTCAATAGTTAAGGGCTAGGGATAAAAAAGCCCCCCACCTAGCCATCCGTGGAGCGGAGAAAACTAGATGGAGGGCCACGTTGCTATGCAGGCCACGGGGGTAACCAGTCGACGTCTACATGCGGGAATGGGAAGTAGATGTCATATACATAGCAACAGTGTTGAGTGGGGCCACAGGAGCCGACCTTGTTGCTTAGGCAAGGCCGTTATAGAACCCCCCACTCACACTCGGGGTAGTCGCCTTTCTTATAGCTGCACCAACGGCAAGCTTCCTTACTTGGTGTCGGGGGGAAGTCTTCAGCTGTTGTCATGGCGACCGCTCTTTGGTGCCAACCCGGAACAAACGTCATGGCTTGTTCTCGGGTATAAGGTTTCTTCGTTGTCTCTCCTTTATCTATGTACCAAAACTCCGTTTGTACGTACTCGATATGAGGATAACGGAAAAAAGTACCAATCGCGTACAGCAGTCCTTGCTGTGAGTGAGCAATTTCGTTCCCCCACTTCTTTCCTGTTTTGTAGTCGATAACACGAGCAGACGTGTCGTCTTGTTGGACTAGCGCGTCTAGCTTTATTCTCGCCCAGGTGTCTTCACCCATCCAACCTACGGGTTTCCAATCCATGGAAAATCCCCATTCGCCTTCTAGTTCTACTTTGCCATCGATAAACAATGATCGTAGTTCATCAAAGTCATCTTCGAACTTAGAAAGGGTCTTGGGAAATTCATCGAGTTTTCCGGCTACCCAATCTTCAGCTTCTTGGTGGATCTCGGATCCACGGTCGGCAGCTGGCGATGAGGGTTCTGAAATCCTCTTTACCCGTGATATGTAGGTTCTGTAGGGGCAGTCTTCAAAAACCTTCAGCGCGGAGTAAGACCACGCTCTAACAAGACCAAGCTTGTCTGGTTTTTTTAGAACGTTCGCCCCATCTGGACGTTCTGTTTGTGTTAGCTGGACCACAGTTTCTTCCCAACTAGAAACCTCATTAGCAGAGCTAATATAGCATATCTTATTACACAGTCGATATAAGACGTTGGTCGTCGTGCGTGAAGTAAGTATCTATTAGATGGGTCTGCTCGTTAGGTGTCAGTTGCCAGTCAACTACTACGCCTCGTATCGGATTGGCATCACGCCCTGCATTAAAGGGTCGTTTACGTTCTGGGGATAAACCGTTTCTGCTCATCCGTTTAGTGAAGTCTTTGATTGAGTATCTTGGGTTTTGCTCTGTCTGCACGTGATACACAGTTCTTAAATGTTCCATTGGAATAACTGCGTAATCGTTAGCTTGATCAGCAATCCACGCTTTTACTATGCGCTGTGCTGTATCTATGTCACCGCTGTTGAGTACAGTGGTTGTGTTGATGTCGAGAATGTCAGTGAAGAACGTGAGGTTGCCTACTTTGACAGCTTCACTAAATTCCTCAAAGACGGACATTGATACTGAACGCATAACTCGTTTGGCAGAGTTATCCACAGGTGTGGTAGCCAGACGTCTGTCTACATTGAAAGCGGCGAGTACACCTGCCAAATGCCACAGTTCTTTTTCAATTTGGTTCGAATCGATCTTGTCTGATATGTCGTCGAAGGTATCAAGCAGCTTGTTCTCTTGAGAAGGCGCTATGTTGTAGCGGCGATCTCCTGGTTCAATGCTCACTGCATCGGCGCGGTTAGTTAGAAAGATGAAGTTTGTATAGTTCGGTATCTCAAGTTGGTTTGACCGCATGGCTCGAATCGTAATAGTACGTTCTGTGATCTGAGTTTTTAGCTGGTCGGCCATCTTTCGTATGCCAGCTGATGCACTGGCCATATGAAACTCATCTACTACAAGAAACAGTGCGTCTCGCATGTACAGATTGAACTGTTCTTCCATATTGCGTAGGTATCTCATGGGTGCATGATGCAGCCCAAACAGTCCTCGTAGTATGCGAGTGTAGAAGATACCTTTACCTGTTCCTTGGACACCCGACAGAACCCAAGCTACACCGGTCTTCTGACGGTTTTGATATATGAAAGCTAGCCAGTTGATGAACCTCTCAAACTCTTCGTCACCGTTACCGAGCATGTGGTACATGATCTGGTAGCACAGCGGCGTCAGTTCTTTCAGATATTTGGCGCTGCCAAACTCAATGTCTACAGATGGTTCTGTAGGATTAAGGGCGTACTTAGTCTTCCTGAAAGTGTTTATGTAGTAGGGGATCTTTTTTAGGTTAACTGCGGGATCATCGCTTGCTGGATCAAAGACTACGCGGCCATCGGGTATGAACTCAGGTAGCACTTTTCCGTGACTGTTGAGGAACCCTTCAACGTTCTGTTTGGTAATCGGTGTCAGAGGAAATTCATCTGAGAATTGATCAGTGTTCGGGTCAAACATTCCTGCATATATTGTGTCTGTATCGAAATCTCGCATGACCATTGCTGTTTCAGCCTTGCCGATCTCTTTAAGCTTTTCTTGGAACGTTTCTGGGATCGCAGCAAAGAACTCTGCGTCAGCTTTTTCGATTTCAAATATCGGTTCTCCTTTGAAGTTGAACATGTAGATGGGATTGTCCGCGTAGAAATAGTAAGCGCCTGAATCGCCACCGTTCACGTTGCAACGTACAAAAGGAAAGTTCCCGGTATCTACAAAAGATATGGACATCTTGTCTGGGTTGGTGAGTATCTCTACGGGTTCGTTACCCAGCGAGGTCATTTTGAGTTTGCTGTTTTTCTTTTTGAATCCGCGTTCTTCTCTTAAGCGGTCTTTGGCTCCTTGTCCTTTTTCAAAAGTCTTTTGCGGAGACAAGTTGCCGATCAGTTGGCCTAGATCGAAAGTAGCGCGCTCTCTTTTTACGAGAACGATTCGCTCGTCGTCATCTTCAAAAGGGTTCTGGTTCGGGTCAGAAAAAGTAGGCGGCGAGATGAAAATTATTTTTGAGTTGTCTGCGACAGATATGTCGAGAGGGTAGGTTAGCGACTGTCCGTTTACGCTTAGATCCATTTGCTCGGAGAAGGTGTCCGATTCAAAGTTAGCGTCTTGGAGCCAGAGCTTTATGCTTTTAGGCGGCATGGGCACTTCCAGCAGCATAAAGATGTGCAAGGAAATGGCGTCTCCTTTTAGACCTAGGCTAGATGAAGCTTGGGCTATGTAGGAAACGTCGTGCAGCTCTACTGGCAACTCATTCAGCACCTGTCTAGCCAGGAAACTGACGTCGTCTTTTTTGAGCTTGCGACTATAGTCGAGAGGTTTTGGCAGGCGAACGCCATCTATGTCTAATACTAGAAGTGAGGAAAGAGTGGTCTTTCCTATGTGGCCTGCACGGCTTTCTTCTACTAGGGCTTTCTTCAAGTTGCCTTTTAACAGGCAATGGCCTTTAGCTCCGTAGGTTTGGATAAGTTGCTCAAGATCTTCTAATCCCGCTTGATCGAGCGTTATATCTTCTTCGTGGGAATTTACAGCCTTGACTAAAGGGTAGGGCGTTACTGATTTTCCTGTATAGGATTTGGACAGAGGCAAACCATTAGTTGCCTCTAAGAAATGTAGCTTCAATGATGCGCTCCTGGCTACTCTGCCCGGTCTCTATTTTTGCTTTTTGCCGTCAGAGAGTTCTTTTCTGAGAATTTTTACTTCTTTATCGGCTTCAAAAGTAAGACGGACTTGTTGCCCTTCTACTCGGCTTACTTTCACAGACGCCACTACCTCATCACCTTTAGAGATGATTATGGTTTCCCCTACTTTTCTGGTTAGAACAAGTCGTGGCATGTCATTTTGAATAAGAAGTGTCGTACCCGCCTTCAGCATTGAGCGGGATTTCTGGTGCCCAATTGGGTCTTATGCACATATCTTTGATAAGCATATCAAGCGTCTGATCCGGGTTGGCATCTGGTGCTGTGATTATTATCTCATCATGTACGGTTAATGCTATTTTCCCATTGGGTATTCTGCTGCTGAGTCGGATCATGCTATCTGTGATTACGATTCGACTCAACGCTTGAACGACGTTTTCTGTGATTCTGCCCCCGTAAGTTGACTCACGGTGCCGTTTTCCGTCGTAGCTCAACCCGTCTGCTGTGTACTTTAGGTTAGGGTATTTGAGAGACATGCCATTTGGCAGCTGCAAGCTGTGGTAGCCAACCGTCAGAGGTCCATATTTAATGCCTGTGTTCTCCTCACGGAGAGACAGCGACAGCAATTCTTCTAATTTGTTCCACAGTATTCGTATTTTCGGATAGGAATTTCGGTAGGTGTTGACGATCTTTTTGGCTTCGTCTTCGTCGAACTCCATGGCTGGTCCCATGGCTCCGCTTCTTAGGGTAGCGGCGAACTTTTTGTGGCCCATTCCATAGCCAAGTCCCAGAATGGCTGTTTTACCGACAAAGCGCTCTGTAGGATCGTCCTTCTTGTTGATCTCGCGTTTGTACACACGGCTGGCAAAGAGACTGTAGATGTCTGCTCCAGCTTCGAATTGGTCCAGTAGTTCTTGTTCTCCTGCCAGCCAAGCTAGCATCCGAGCCTCAATATTCGATAGGTCTGCGACGTAGACCAGCTGTCCTTCCGGGGCGATTAGGCATTTTCGTAGTTCGCCTCCTCGGGGCAGGTTCTGCATGTTCATCTTCTCAGTCCCACCGAATCTGCCGGTATGGGCGGCGTAATACCGGATGGGCACTGGGATAAAGTCTTCGTTTACGGCAGCGTCAAGAAACCTCTGTGCTCTGGTCTCCGTCAGTCTGCTTTTTACAGTTACTCGGGCGTCCCATATATGCTGATGCTGAGGGTACATCGCCTGCAGTTGTTTAAAGCCAGCGTCATTTTTCCCAAGCGCAGGGATCTGTTCGCCAGTTGTGGGGGAGCGTTTGGTGGGAACGACTATGTCTAAGTCTTCGATTACTTGAGCGAACTTAGGATTGGAAGCGAGGTTGGCACGGTCGAGACCACTTGCTTCTATACAGGCTTCAGCTTTCGTAGCCTCTTGTTCTAAGTAAGAAGTCAGACGACAACGGTCAATCTTCAGCGATGGTTCGCAGAACATTCTTGTCGTTATGTCGATTAGTTCTATTTCGGACTGCGGGTAATGAGGCTCTAGTTGTCTGTAGATGGCATAAGTCAGGTCTACATCTTGGATGCAGTAGCGAGCGATGTCTTCTTCTAGGTCGGGCGGAAGATCGTAAATGCCTTTGGCAGAGGCTAGTTCTTCCCCTTTTCGCATACTCTCGTCGTCGGGGAAGCATCGTTCTGCGATGGATTTCAATGAAGCCGACTGAGCTGGCCACCAGCCGCGACTCATTGCAGCTGTGTCACGGTAGAAGGCAGGCGTGACTCCGTAGTATTGAGTGAGGATATAGCCATCGAACAAAGTGTTCTGGCATAGCAGATCTATGTCTGACCAATCGAGGCTATGGATAAAGTCTTCGGCTTCGTCTTCTCCGTACCAGACGGTCTCTCCGTCTTCGATCTTTGCTCCTACTCCCCACACTTTGAACATATCGTGGGCGACATATTCCATTGTGGTCATCTTGCCAAGGCTTAACTTGGTGTCGTAGTAAGTTTCGAAGTCGAGGGTAAGAAGTTTCATGACCACGGAAAGTCGTCTCCGTCTATAAGTTCATCTACTTGATAACGGGGGTTAGTTAGTACTTCCGGTCGGTACGTACTAAGTTTTGCTTCGCGACATCGATCGCATACCCTTGTGAGATAAATGCCTCTTGCATCATGTTCACTGGAATAAGACGACGGTTCGCATTCGTATGCCACGTTTTTAACTACGCAAAATATCTCTATTTGCATTAGCTCTTCCTTTCAACTATTTGAGAGGGGTAGACGAGCACCGGTTCGCTGTACGGTTTTACTAGTACAGTCCCGTCGTCGTTTACTTTTATTACTACCCCGGTCCAATGTTTCATGGCGAAGGTTATCTGGTCGTTTTCTTCTGGCTTTTTACTCACTTGTTGCCATATCCGAGGTGTCCCTCTTCGTACTTTTCGCGGTTCGCAGAAGGCAGTTATTTTGTGTTGTTGGCGTTCTATCTGTTTCGCGTAGTAATTACACGTTAGTACGGATGAGAACAGAGGCGCTTGCTCGGGAGGGTTTACCGGTTCTCCAGCCACAATGACTATAAGCGCAAAGACTAAATCCACAGTTAACTCGTAAGCTGCCTTATTAGTTTTGCTGCTGAGCCTTGTATCGGACGGTCGTCGTTGAGTTTATCTACTTCTTTACCGTCGAGGATCATCGCTATACATGCGATCGCATGGCTTAGATGATGCACTCCAGAATCTTCGGCTAAGTCTTCCCCGTCCCACCAAGCTGTTAGATGTCGAAGACAGGCTCCATAATACACACTGGATGAGATCTTTTTCTCTCGCCAGTTGTATGGGCCGTATTTGTCAGCGCCATCTCGAAAGGCCATGGCCATTTCTATTAATGCAGCAGGTGGAACCAGGTGAAGTGGTGGCTTCTTTGTTCCGAAAGCGGTTTTCGGATTGTTGTCGGGGTAACCGGTTGTAGGGAGGGCCAACTGAACATCGTGGCAAGTTTTGGAACAAAACCGTTCGTCCAGTGACGTAGAGTACAGCGGATTGAATTGCGTCCCGCACTCTTTACAGATGTTAGTTGTTTTCCCCATTGCTCCGCTCCAATAGCAAGTTGAATGATGTTAGCACGCAAATAACATTCAAGACCTGACCCTGGTAGGGCTGTAAACCTTACTCTTGGTCGTCTGGATGAATATAGACCACTGTTCCAAAGGGAGCTGTCCCACGGCGGTCTGTAGAGATCCAAAGAACTGGAATACTAGGCTCTTCTCCGAAGTCATTGGATTCCAGATCAGTGAAATACACAATCGCTGCTACATCTGGATGATTCTTATCTACGTAGTCGATAGCTGTATCGAAACGTGTGCCGCCTCCTCCTACGGGCTGATATTCATGAAGCTCAAACTCTTGAGCCGGATCCACGACCAGTTCGTTTTCTACATCTGTATCGCACGACAAGATCACAAGTTTTTCTGGGCTTAAAGCTTGGTGGATATATCGTACTTCTGTAACGAATTGTTTGAGCAGCTCTGGATCTGCTGTTATTGAAGCTGAAGTGTCGAATATAACTGCGAACGGTTCAGCAGATGGGATCCCTAAGCTGGGAAGATATTCGTCTTCAGATATATAGGCTCGGTTGGGTTTCCTCCATGAGTAGTCTGTTCGGGAAAGCGATTGCAGGAAGGGCCAAAGTACGGAGCGCCAGTTAACCAGCGGCGCTATTGCATCTTCTACAAGAAGCTTTAGATGAGCTGGCATTTTGCCTGCCCTTTCGGCGGCTTCTTTAGCAGCAGCTACATTTTGTTGCCAACGTACTTCTTCCGCAGATTCATTTGCAGGTGCGTCTAGTACTCCGCCCCATTTGCAGCCTTTAGCGCCGTCGGGAAGAGCTGCATATACATCGTCGGTGTGCATGCCTTCGAATTGGGAGTCGTGAAGTCCGCCATCAGGAAGAATGAAGCCAGCCTTCAAGAGGCAGAGGTTGATTACATGATCACCTGCGACATTCCATTTTTTTGGGTCTCGTTGGCCTCGTCGGGTGTGATGCTGCAGCGCTGGATGCATTACTTCATGAGCAATAAGCCCCATGGTCTGCAGAATATCTTGTTTGCCCATCCACTTAGGATCGTAAAACAACCGTCTTCCGTCAGTAGCTGCCGTTCCTTCGGCTTTTTCTGGATCTACTACGGGAGTAAGGCTAAGTGCTAATGTTCCATAGAAAGGATGATCCAACAGAAGATTGTTACGGGCTTTGCTTATTTGTCGTTCGACCTTTTCAAGGTCTTCTTGGTCCATATTTATTCTCCGAGTAATTTGGATCTGAGTACGACTTGATCAGCCAATGCTGAGTCAAAGTCGATTTCGTCTCTTACTGTTTTTGCTTTCTGTACACGTGTAGTTTTTTGGTACAGCTTCTGAAGGGTATCTGACGGCACGAACTCACGGACCCCTGGCCAGGCGTCGATAGCTTGTTTAAGGGTGTTACATTCGTTTAGCAAATTCCTTATTTGGCTTTCGAATTGTGATGCTTTTTGCCTGTACTCGAACTCGCGTTTTGCATTCTTAAGAAGCATGTTTAAACACGGTGATAAGTCTTCTTCAGCAAAGTCAGCCACGTCCATAGTTATATGGTCGTAGAAGGAGTCGTATTGAGTTGAGTAGAAATTTATTTTTCTATAAGGGTTGCTGAGTTCAAACTGCGTAAAATTCAGCTCACGATCTCTAATCGGATCTGGTGGGGTGCTTTCATTGGCACTTCGCCATCCGTCAGGGATCATGCTTTCATGCCAATTGAAGTAGATGGTCGAGCCTGAGAACGTGTGTAGCTGGGGTGTCTCTATGCGGATTGCGTTACGGTTGTAAGCTTGTTGCGAATTACAACGCTGCCTGCCTTCAACAGAGTACAGCGCGCTTTTATTTCTTTGCACACGGACGAGACCGAATGCACGCATATGCTCGTTCAGTTTGCGACTTGCTTTTTGAATAGGGCTATTTTCTATAGCCGTAAGAAGCGCTTCTTGCTCTTCGTTAGGCACAATCGGCGCTATGTTGCCTGCAGAGAATGCTCTGACGGCGTTATTCCGTATCTGATGCCTCAGATCTTCTGATAAACGGACTGATCCCACTGATCTCTCCTTAGATAAGTACTGATGCGTTGTTTTTGATCCAATCGTTAGTCGCTTTTTCGTCTAACAGTTCAGGATATTTAGCGATACCGTCGCGTATACAACAGACTTGGAACTCGCTGGGCATACGGCGGACGAACTTCATAAGATCGTTCCAATTGGTTGGATTACCGTGAGCAGCTACGGCTCCAACAATTGCATATAACTGATCGGGTTGGTCAGGAATACGGGTTGTGGTCGGACGTTCCAGCATGTCTTCTATGGTTGGAAGATCTGCATAGATCCGTTTGAAGGTGATGTATTCACCTCCGGGTCCATCTCCTACTAAAGAGGCAGCTGCGTAGAACTCATCCATAACATGCGGAAGCTTACGGCTCAGCATGTTCCAGCTTCGGGGAGTTGGCATTGCTGATTCAACGCGATCGACTTTGTGCAACAAGTTGGGCCGATAGCGAAGAAAGCCGATGATCGATGCGTCGATGTTGTTCTTGCTAGCCCATGCACACCAGTCGTCAATGTTGGCTTCGATTTCATAGTGAGCGAAGCGAGTCTTAACGGTGGTTGGAACGTTGTGTACAGCAGCACCGTCTTGCGCTCGGTTACCGCACGCAATAATGGTTGTGTACTGGGGCAAGCTATACGTACCGATGCGCTTGTTAAGGATCAACTGCAGCAGTGCATTTTGTGTAGCTTGTGGAGCATTAGGCAGCTCGTCGATTAACAAGACATGGTGCTCTTGAGCATTGCTGTCTGGATAATCTTCCGGTACTCCGTAGTGAGTACGATATGTGCCGTCGACTTCCTCTACTACTTTGAGACCGCCACGAACGTCTACGGGATCAAAGAGATTTGCACGAAGCTCGTAGAGCTTGGCGTTAACAGACTTAGCAAACTGATAAACGATCTCTGATTTACCAATGCCGGGTCCACCTTGGATGAAGCTTGGGATATCCGAAAGGGAATTGGCGTGAAGCTCATCTTTGAGCGCTGATGGGCGGATAGATTGCATAAACTCTCCTTAGTTTTTGTGGTCAGTAGATTAAAGGTACTGGCGATACCATTGAAAAACATGATTTACACCAGACTTCGTCGTCTACTGACGGTGATATTGGTTCGCCTGTATTTGACTCGACCCAGACTCTTTCCCATATATCTTGTGAGCCACAGAGTTTGCATTTGTGGTTTTCAAATTTTGGGGAAATGTCTTTAGCTGCTGCCTCCATGGTCAGCTTGGCGTCCATCTCTACGATGGCCTGAATGATGTATTCGACTGGGTTTATTTCACTTATGTAGATGCTGTCTACTTTTTCCAGCTCTCCCCTTTCTTCAAGATGGTCGTTGATTAGGCTCAGTAGTTTGATAACTATGGCCCTGTCTTCAGAAGCTACAAGAATGGCTGCAGGCTTATTAGCTTCTGGGGTTTCAGTCATTAGTCTCCTCCAGGGTAGGATTTATTGGGAGGTCTTCTTGACGATTAAAGGGGCCATCTACTCGGTAGTAGTTGTTCTCCACCAGATCGACGGCTTCTTCGATGGTGTTTAAAGCGTCAATAAATTGCTGCGCCCTGCGTGCATAAACATTCGATAGGGTTTGCTGTTCGTTGAGAGGCAGATGCGAAGCTTCTTCCAACCCGTGCATGCGTAGCCTCTTAGCATGGGTATGGACTGCTTCATTAAGTAACGACCATTCGACGTAGTACTCTTGGAGCACGCTCATGTTTCTTTTCCTTCAGGAGTCATGCGGACCCAACCGGGGCGTCGGTAGGGGAATGATTTTGTTTTTACGATACCCGGCTTTTCATAGCCGATTGTTCGGCGTGCTACGTACAAGAAGATTGAGATAACAGCGCCTGCCATGAGTCCGGTCATCATGCCAGCGAATGTACCGGCGAAGATGATCATTAGAAGCACGGTGACACTGACGTCAATCAGTATCTCGTAGTTAAGCACTCGGCGGATGTTGAATTTAAGCAGCAAGAAGATGATTGCAGCTGAAGCGATGAGTCCGGTTATTAGCATATTGATTACCTGTCGGTTGTTTTTAGAAATTTCCTACATCAACTTGGGCACAACGGATCCCATTGCGTCGCCACATGTCTACTACCTGTTGTCGGTCGTCAAAGGCCAGTTCTGGTTGGTAGCCGTTCTTTCTGATTCGAGCAAGGATCTCTTCTTTAACAATGTAGTCGGGGCGGAAGTCTCCGGTTGCACGCATGTACAGTTCACTGTACTTGACGTCGAGTCTGTGAAGCTGCAGTTCTGTTTGAGGGCGTTCTTTTTCAGTTCTCCCTGAAGCCATGATGATGCTGTGTTCGGGGTGTTCTCCTAGTGTTTGTATGAGGGTTGCGATTGGTTCGATCGGGGTGTCTCTCCACCACTCTTCTCGGAATCTTTTCCAGTTGGGGGGTGATGCTTCTCTTATCCATGGGATACGAGCAGTGATATCGAGTAGAGTTCCGTCGATATCGCAGATGATGTCCATAGGTACTCCTCTAATAGATGCGGAAGCCGCCTGACTTTGTAGCGAAGGAGGCGAAGTTTTTTATTTTCTCCGCATTGAAGTTGTAGACTTTGTCCTCCCATGTATCTTCTGTTTGTAGGGCGTGGCCAGAAATAATTAGGACGTTGAGCGTTATACCTATTTGCTGGGCACGCTTTTCTTCGATGAAGAGTCCGTCGTTGAATCCCCCTTGGTGTTTCTCGTCAGGGGTAATGATCGGATCACCTTCTTCGTTGATACAAAAGGTGCAGACGTACTCCCAGAGTGGACGCCAGTTCCACACGCTGCTTTGGAAATACTGGTCTTCTTTCTCGCCGTATACGTCCATGCCCATGTCGTCATTACCTCCATAGTGTTTTTTCAAGCTCTTGGTCTATTAGTTCTTCCAGCCAGTCTGGGATTTTTACTTGCTTGCCGTTTCGGAAATCGTCTTCGGTCGCTGTGTCACGAATAGATTCCGGTCCTAGGTAGTAAACCTCTATGTCGATGGAGGATTGGTATTTGTAGACGGCACGTGACAGTTTCTCTATGAAGGGGTCGATGTAGTTTTCTAGCTCTTCGGGTAGCAGATCTCCGTCGTAGTTGAACCAGTTGTCGAGTGTCCAATGTGAAATGCCTACGTACAGTTTTTTCATGAGAGTCCCTAAATGTTAGGTCATGGGCACGCTGATGATAGTGCAAGGCACGCTGATCCCCCTGGAGGTTGGGGGGGTTTCCCCCTCCTCCTAGCGATCTAGGTACTCGGCTACTGCTACTGCCGATTCGATCTCTTCGTGCGCTTCGATGTCTTCCAGCGTTTCGGTGGCATCGTAGACCATGAGTGCCATTAGGCCGAGAAGCACTTCGGCGGGGTTTTCCTTGGCGTAGTTGAGGGCGTCTTTGCCCATCTTGGAGGCGTTGCTTTTGATGTTTTGAACGCGCTCGTGAGAGGCAAATTCGCTCGCTTTGGTTTTCAGTTCGCCGCCTTTCTGCTTGGAGGCTACGTCCATGTGGCTAACTTTCTCTGCTGCGGTTTGTAGTGAGGCAGCGAGGGATGATAGTAGAGTCATGTGGATACCTTTAGTCTGTGTGCATGATGCCGAAAGTCACGTCTTGGAGGTCGTCGCGACGTGCGTGTACCCAACGGATCTCTGCGATTGCTTCGGCTTGCGTGTAATGGATTGAGTAGGCGATTGGCCGGGACTCATTGCCCCGGATTGTTTTGGTTCCGATGACCATAAACATATGCGTTCCTCTGAGTGGTGGGCCAAAAAAAATCCCCCCGACCTGTGTAGGCCGAGGGGATGATAGAGCCGCTTACGTTTCTTAGGCGTTTGCGTACTCAGGAAGCTCGTCGTTAAACGGCACTTCAACGTCGTCTGAATCTACAACGTGTGCGCGCTTCTCAGCTGTGCGCTGCTTACGCATACGTGCGATCTTGGCTTTGATGTCGTCAACTGCGTTTTCCTCTGCGAGCTGCATTGCAATCTCGTTAAGGGCGTCGAGTGTCTCAGGCCATGTGACAGTCTCGTGGGTGGTTTCCCACTTGGTCTTGGTGCCGCGGATAACCGGGTTAGCGACACTGTTATCGGGTACGTTGACTGGGCTTTGCTGACGGAACATCGCAAGCGTCTCATCAGAGTTGATAGTCTCGCCAAGCACTGTGTGAACCAGAGACATGGAGAGGAAATCATCTAGGATGCAGTCGCTGATGCTCTGCAAGCCCATAACGGGTACACCGATCTCGGCAGCGATCTCTTCCAGACGGGTTGTGCCGATGGGGCGGTCCCAGTCACCTTCTGCTTCCTCTTCCTGCACTGCGTTATAGAGACGACGCGCATTCCAGCAAGCTTTGTTCATCGTATCCTGCATTGCGCTAAGGGCGGTGAGAGGGTGATACGGGGTGGGAGTCTCGACACAAGTGACGAAAATGTCCTCGTAGCACTCAAGGAGGCTGTCTTCGGTGATGGGGTTGTTGCTGTAGCCGTTGTGGACTTCAGCGTTGATGCTGCCCTTTTTGCCTTTGTACTGTGCAGCTCCGAAAAGTGCGGTTGGCAGGAAGGAAGCGTTTGCTACGTTGGTGGTTTCAGTGGTCATTGGTGTATTCCTCGTTAACTTCTATTGTGTAAACCACATCTGAAAGAGATGCGGTGTTGTTGATGAGAGATGAATCGTCATAAGACTCAATCTCGTGGTGATAGTCAGATGCCAAATGCCAGCTCTCAGCTAGTTGGATGGGCATCACTGGATGTCGCATTCTCGAGTTCCTGGTTACCGAGCGTCATTGCTCACAAAATATTCCGACCGAGGCGAGGAACGAGGCTCGTTCTTTTCATGGCACGTTCACGCTGCTGCCACCACGGCCTGCTGCCTGCTGTTTTAAGCAGGTGATAGTGGTGAGCGTCAAGGCATAAAAAAAGCCCAACCGAGACGAGGAGTGGCACCTCGCCTTGGCCGGGCTTATCGGGTGGATGAT
>VTLG01016192.1_pt1 | contig 56260 bp, 74 predicted proteins | sample 4694571 | NCBI WGS metagenome assembly VTLG01 (sample SAMN12604809, study PRJNA352737) | marine metagenome | biome: ENVO:00000447; feature: ENVO:00000209|ENVO:00000569|ENVO:01000036; material: ENVO:00002151; isolation source: viral sequences binned using virsorter ... | reverse complement strand
CCAGTCGGCCCCCGACCAAAGACACGGGACAATGGTCCCCGACCCGACTTGCCCCGACCCCGACCGACCCGACTTCAGGCCATGTTCCGCCAAACCCCGACCATGGACCCCCTCAAACAAATATAGGTTGGGGGATACGAGGGGGTGAACAAGGAAGAAACTTACGCCGCCCGACTGAGAATAGGCGAAATTCCAAGCAACCTGATGCGCCGATACATTTACGCGGTTAGTCTTGGTTGTTTTAAGTTCTATCCAGAACGAAAAGCCTTCCACGCACACATGAACATCAGGAACGCCTCCACCGTGGCGGTTTTCAATCCGTGTGGTGTTCCAGCTTTTCGGCATTTTCTCCCGTAGTCTCTTCCACAGGTTTGCCTCCGGTTTTTGCGTCATCAACAACCTCATAATCTGCATCAAAAACATTGGGGTGCGATTTTCTAAGCTCAGAAAGCCTGTCCTCAATCTCTTCACGACTCATGTTTTCAATGGCGTGGAAGTGATTTGTTTCGCGTCTGTCAGTAGTGAGACCCCCCAGTGCCGATCTGGTCTTTTCAGCATTTATCGCAGCCGAAAACTGACCGGTTTCTTCGGCGCCCAGAGACAGTTCCCTAAGTCTTTTCAATTGACCCATGAGAGTGACGCCATATTTTCGTTCGCGCTCTTCCCTGAGCTCCGAGACATATTCCGCAACGTGGGGGAAATATTTCGGGTTCAGAAGTTTATGGGCCTGGATCTTGGCAATACCGTTTCTGTCAGAGTATCCAGCCTTCCGCGCACACTCGGCGTTCGAGTGAGTACCATCAACGAAATGCCTTGCAAAAGTCTTTTGGCGGTTGGTCAGTTTCCGCCCGTAAGACTCTTCGATCTCTTCCGCCTTGGTTTCAATCCGTCTTTTCATTCGTTACCCCTATATACACTCTTTTTCAAAACTAACCCTTGTATCCCATGATTTCAAGGATGTCTTCGGCTAGAAAAGTGTAACGAAACACCCTAAAGTGTAACGATGTGTGACGGGAAGTGTAACGAGTACAATTTATATATTTCAACAACTTAACTACTGTTTTTCGTTACTCGTCACACTTTTACACTTTTTTAGGTCCAAAAGTTGTTTTTCAAAAACTTTTTTTTCATTTTGCCCCTATATATGTAACGGCAATGAACCGTTGACCGTGTACCATGTTACATGTTAGGATCTCAATTGTTCACTTAGAAAGGAGAAAGTGAGATGCCAAATTGGACAAAGAACGAATTAACCGTTGAGGGCAAAACGAAAGAGGTTCGCCGTTTTCTCAAACACATGGGTGAGGGGTTTTCTTTTGAGAAGATCATTCCGATGCCGGAAGAATGTCGGGATCGCGGTTGGCGTGCCTGGTCTATTGATAACTGGGGGACCAAGTGGGACGCCTGTGATGTTGAGGCGGAAGTATGGGGCGAAACAATAGCAGTCATCTGTGACCAAGCCGCCAACGACAGCGAGGTGGATGATGACTTCATGTGGGTGACTTACACATTTCAGACGGCGTGGGATGCGCCACATCCTGTCATCGCACAATTGAAGGCTGACTGGTCGGAGCTTTCGTTTTATGGTGGATATGTCCACGAAGGCTACGAAGGTTGCGGGACATGGTGAAAGGATAAATAAAATGGGTTGGGAACATTTCGTGTTGATTTTTCTGGGTTCCATGATCGCTGTTGTGGTCGGGAACCCTTTTTGAGGATTTACTATGGGTTGGGAAGTTTTTGTCATTATCAAGGGTGTGCTTTTAGTTTTGGGGTTGTTGCTGCAATGAGCGGGTGGCGGCTCCCCATACGCATTGCAGGAGGTGTTCCTGTGATAGCGGTCATTGGTGACGGGGAGGTGTGGCATGACACGGAGCCCCGGACGCCGGAGGAAGCGGAATGGCTCGAAGATGTTGAAGTAGGAACGGCCCATGAACAATAACTGGTTCAATCCGGTAGAAAATGCCTCGCTGCGAGTGATTAGTCTGGGTGCTGGAGTTCAGTCTTCTGTTATGGCTTTGAAGGCCGAAAAAGGTGAGATTGGGCCTCGCCCTGATTGTGCTGTATTTGCTGATACGGGCTGGGAACCATTGTCCGTGTACCAGCATCTCGAGTGGCTCGAACAACAGTTATCGTTTCCTGTTTATCGCGTTCAGCGTGGGAACATCAAGAACGACCTTGAAACAAACATCAACACGACAGGTCATAATTTTGCCGCCATACCGTTTTTTATTCTTAACGAAGACGGCAGCAAGGGAATGGCCCGACGACAATGCACAAGTGAGTACAAACTCAAACCCATACGCAAGAAGGTCCGTGATCTGGCCGGCCTCAAACCACGCCAGAGAACTCCCAAAGATTTAATGGTGGAGATGTGGATAGGAATATCCAGGGATGAGATGATGAGGGTTAAGGACAACGCCGACTCATGGGTCACGAACCGTTGGCCGTTGTTGGAAAAAGAAATGACACGGCGCGATTGCCTGAAGTGGTTTACCGAAAACTATCCTGACAGGGTTCTGGTCAAGAGCGCCTGTGTTGGTTGTCCCTTTCACAATGATAACGAGTGGAGGGACCTGAAAGATAATTTCCCGGAGGAGTTTGAGGAAGCCTGTGTTGTGGACGATCTGCTTCGAGAAGGTGAAGGACGATTTCACGGCGCACGGTTCTTGCACGCCAAACGTATTCCGTTGCGTGATGTTGATTTTAGTACTGCGGAGGAGCTTGGACAGGGAGAACTGTTCAAGGATCTGATGCAGAATGAGTGTGAAGGCATGTGTGGATTATAAAGGAGAATGAAGATGCCCGGATTTTTTCACTGGCCCCTGTCGGCACTGTTCGGCAAGGGAACCCCAGCTACTGAAGACAGGAAACGTGTGCCGAAATGGTGCAAGGCAGGCAGGAGCGGCAAGATAATTGTCTGCCCCGGCTGCGGGGGGAAAACCCGCGTTCACAACTTTAGCTGGGAAAACAGAACGTGTACCTCCTGTGCGGAAACACACGGCAAGTACGAATGGTTTCTGGGATGACTACCGAACCACGTACCAACGGGTTGTTGAAAAAAGTGTTTTTGTGTAATGAGGCACGCGACGCGGCCCATGATCCAGAATGCAAAATTATCTGGGAGAGCCACGCATCGTCGCTTCGGAGGGATCTTCGGAGGGTGCTTGATGACGACTAGTTCGGTTTTTTGCTTTCCACCTCGAAGTCGTCCAGAAGTTCTTCAAAACTGTACGAAGAATCGTCATGCATGATACCAAGGCTTGTTGTCATCAATCTGGATATCAGGTGGAGAACTCCGATCATGCCCATGTCCCGGGCACCTGTTTCAAGGGCCACCCGAAACAGGACGATGGTTTTTCCTGCACCAGTGAGTGATTTGCAATCCTTTTCAAGGCTCTGAATTTCCTGATAGAATGAATCGAGGCTCATGAGGCTTCCTTTTTCAGATTGGAATAAAGGTACTTCACCTCGGAATCTGTCGGGGAGTCTTCCGACACATCCACCAGAAAAGCGATCTGTTGAGCAGGGGATCTGTGGTTCTTGCCGGCCATGTCCCAGAGTTTTTCCCACGTTGGGATTGGCACAGCTACGGATTTGTACTTCTTGATATCAGGCATTTGCTATCTCCTTAAGGTGTTTTTCCTGTTGTATTAACTCTTCATAAAAGGGACTCAAATCAGGGTTACAACGCTCAATAATGGCTTTGATTATTTCCTCATTATCAAAGTCCAAAGATTGCATTTCTCCAATGAACATATTCAAAACGTGCTCTGGACCCCGTAGATAACTTTTATCAACTCGTAAAGGCATTAATCTACCTCAGCCATTCTTTAAACTCCTCGCCCATTACCACACTGGCAATGTCCATCTTGTCGCGCAGGGCCTTGACGATCTGTTCGTCAATCGTCCCTTCCGCGATCAGATCTATATAGGTGACATGTTGTGTCTGACCGATCCGGTGTGCCCGATCTTCAGACTGCATCCGTATTGCCAGATCAAAACTGTTTGCAAAGTAGATCACGGTATTTGCGGCAGTGAGCGTGATCCCGTACCCACCCGTCTGCGGGTTGCCGACAAAGAATCTTGCTTCGCCATTCTGAAAATTCTCAATAGCCATGGACCGTGCTTCGTCGGACGTGTCACCAAAATAGGTAACCGTGGACCGTGGGCCGTATTTCTTTACCAGTTCAGTCTCGATACGTTTCACATCGTATCTGAACCGCGACCAGATAATGACCTTGCCCTCGACTTCTTCCAGACAGTCCAGCAGCTCACTCAGGCGATTGTCCTTGATCTCCATCATCTCGCCACTGTCAGACTTTGTGTGGCCCGAAAGCACCTGCTGCATTCTCAGAAGCTGGGTCATGACATTTGGCGTGGTCATGAACTCGTCATCTTCTATGTGCGCCAGTGCGTATTTTTTCAGATCGTCATAAATTCTTGCCTGATCGTGTGACAGAGCAACATTTCTTTGCGTGTATATTTTCCCCGGCAAGTCCAAGCAATCCTCCTTCATCACGCGGCTGGAAAAGTTTTTGAGAAGACCCGATAGTTCTTCCAGGTTTCTGTACCCGACAACCCGATTGAAAGAATGTGTACCCACACTCTGTTTCTTCATAACCGCGTAACGATACTGGTACTGAAAATAGTTGTCGCCGCAATCTCCAAGCAGCGTTCTGTCAAGAAACCGACACTGCGCCCACAGGTCCATGGGCGACTGCGTGACCGGGAATCCTGTCAGGATGCGTCTGTACTTCGCCAGTTCAGACATCTTGATAAGAGCCTTCGTCCTCGAGGCCTTGGGCGACTTGATTGCCGTGGACTCGTCAACTGCCAGAAGGGCCTGCGACGCCCTGAGAACCCCAACCAGAAACTTTTGTCCCTTGACCGTGGACAGTGCTTCCACGTTCATGACAAGAACACGGAAGTTTTCTGCCGGCTTCATGAAACTCATCAGGTCCTGCTTCAGCGCCCTGGGCGGCGTTGGGCGCCAGACGGATATCAGGCAGTCGTCCCGAACCCGATCCGGCATGTGCGCCGGAATTTCAAGGTTGGCCCAGTTCCGGTAAACACCCTTGGGAGCTACAACGATAAAGGTATCGATCTCCCCACGCTCTCGAAGCATGGTGGCGTTGTCGATGCACACCTTGGACTTTCCCGTCCCCATTTCCATGAAGTAAGCCCAGTTCGTTTTATCCCAGGAATGCATCAACACATCGTCCTGATGCTGGTACGGTCTGGTCTTGTACTCGTAGTCGGTCATACATGGTATTATATATCCCATGATTTACTATTGCAAATCGAAATTACATTCATTAGGATGACTGAGTCAGAACTGAGAAATGAGAAGTTAATGACCAGTACGGTATACGTTACACAAGAGAATCCCCGTGTGAACATCGTGTCAGCTTCACAGTGGGGTGATCTCGAACCCCTCACCAATCCCTTTGATCAGATTCACCTGAACCCGGCAAAGCTGGTTTCTCAGATCCGGCGAAAGCTTCGCGGTTTTGGTGACGACGACTGGCTGTTGGCAATGGGCGATCCAGCGATCATTGGTGTGGCGTTTGCCATTGCTGCGGAAATGAACCGTGGGCGTGTCAACCTTTTGAAGTGGGACAAGATGGAGAAGTCCTATTATCCCGTGAAGATCGGATTGCGCGGTAGCGGCATTGAGAACTTGAACCCTGACGAGGAGATACGTTGATGAGTGACGAAGACTTGTGGAATACGATTACTGCCGATGCGGAAGCGTTTAATGATGTTACAACCGAAACAGGCCAAGAGCTTTCTGGGTTGATCAGGACTGCTCAGTCCATTGACAGGGAGGTCCGGCTTGCGGAGGACGTAGTGAAGGACGCGAAGCGGAAGCGGGAGCGTTATCTGTATGACCTGATTCCAGCGAAGATGCAGGAAATGGGTCTGGATAAGGTTGAGGTGGACGGCAACAAGGTCAGCCTCTCAACCTTTGTAAGCGGTACAATGCCCAAAGATCCTTTGCAACGTGATATTGCACTTCAGCACCTGCGACAGATAGGGGCGGCTGACTTCATTAAAAATGATGTCAGTGTCCGATTTGGAGTGAGTGAAGACAATCGTGCAAGAGCAATGCAGGCGGATCTTGAAAACAAGGGGTTTGAAACTGCTGCAAAAACCTGGGTCGAACCTCAAACGCTCAAGAAGCTGATTCGAGAGCGGGTTGAGAACAAACAGGAAATCGATCTGGAAATTTTTAACGCACACATTGGAACAGTAGCCAAAATCAGAGGAGAATGAACCATGGCTAAGAACGGTAAGAACGAACTGGAAGAAGCCTTTGCGACAGACGTTGGGTTTGGTTTTGAAGAGGTGACATCGTCCGATCTTCAGATCCCATTCGTCAGGATTATTCAGGCACTTTCGCCACAACTGAAGAAAAGCGATCCGGCCTTCATAACGGGCGCCTCGCAGGGCGATATTTTCAACACCGTGACCAACAAGGTTTGGGATGCGGATCAAGGCGTCTCGGTACTGCCGGTTTTCTTCCAGATGAAATTGCTGGAGTTTGTACCCCGTAATCAGGGGGGAGGTTTCGTCGGAGAACTTTCGGCAAATTCAAACGATGTACGAACGGCGGTACGGGACAAGGACTCCGGGATGGAGTTGTTGACCAACGGCAACGAACTGGTTCGCACCGCCCAGCATTACATCAAGATCGTTCACGAAGACGGCAATCTTGAGAATGCTATCGTGGACATGAAAAAGACGCAGTTGAAGAAATCGCGTCTCTGGCTGTCAATGATGATGATGCAAAAGAATAACGGTGCGACACTGCCATCTTTTGCGAACACCTATCGTCTGAAATCCGTTGAGGATGGGAACGACAAAGGATCGTGGGGGTCATGGAGCATCGCCCTTGAGGGTCAGGTGCCTTCTCTGGAAGCCTATAATGACTGTAAAGAGCTGCACAGTTCCATTTCCAGCGGGGAGTTGAGTATTGCTCCGCCGTTACAGGAAACGGAAGCTATCGCGGATCAATCCGACGAAGTTCCTTTCTAGGGTCTGGGGGTCCCGTGTAGTTCGGGACCCCATTTTTTTATGGATGAATTATCGCAGAGGTTCCTTGATCTTTTTATGGGATCACAGGGAGCCCACGGACAGACAGACGTTTTAGATCGTCAAAAGAACGGTAAGCAGCAGGCAAAGTACGAAATTGTCCGTGAACCGTTGACGGTGGACCTCATCCAGGATCATCTGGATGGGAAAATTGGCGTTGGGTCCATACCTATTGACGAAACCAACAAGTGCCGGTTTGGCGCGTTGGACATAGATGACTACAGCCTCGATCTTCCGGTTCTGTTTGCGAAGGTCAAAAAGTTCAAACTGCCTCTGGTACTGTGCCGATCCAAATCGGGTGGTGCCCACCTGTTTCTTTTCCTGTCAGAGAAAGTTGCTGCCTCGGAAGTTCGGGACCGTCTTGCGGAATTTGCCGCCGTCCTTGGCTGGGGAAACTGCGAGATATTCCCGAAACAGGAAGAGTTGCTGGCGGAGCGTGGCGACGTTGGAAACTTCATAAACCTTCCCTACCAGAACGCACAGTACACAACCCGGTATGCTCTCAGGAAGGGTGGTGAATCCCTGACGCTGGAAGAATTTCTTGATGCGGGGGAGCAGTCACGTCTTTCAGCGGAAGAACTTGCCGGCATATCGTTGGGGGGAAGTGATGATGTTTTGCCCAAAGGGCCTCCATGTCTTCAGCAGCTGACGGAGTTCGGCATTCCAGAGGGAGGCAGGAACAATACGCTTTTAAACATAGGCGTGTATTACAAGCAGGCGGCTCCAAATGACTGGAAGGTTCTGCTGGAGAAGCATAACCAGAAGTATTGCAACCCACCTCTTCCGGCGCGGGAAATCGTTCTCATTCAGGAGCAGCTGGACAAGAAAGAATACTTCTACACGTGCAAGCAGGAACCATTACAGGGCCATTGCAACAAATCTCTGTGTCGGTCCCGGAAGTTTGGAGTGGGGGATGCCAGCTCCCATGTGCCGGTGGGCGGTCTTACTGTCGTAGAGTCAGAACCCCCTGTGTGGTTTATTGACGTTGACGGGGCGAGGCTCGAACTGTCTACCAAGCAGTTGCAGATGCAGGTGGAGTTTCAACGTGCTTGCATGGAACAGATGTACAAAATGCCAGCCAAGATGAAGGAGTCTGATTGGCGTGACTTGATCGACGGATTATTGAGTGATGCTACACGCATATCGGTGCCAGAGGAACTGACCCAGAAAGGTTTGTTCGTAGAATTACTCGAAACGTTTTGCACTTCTCGTATACAGGCCCACAGCCCAGAGGAACTGTTGACAGGTAAGCCGTGGACAGAGGACGGCGTTACGTATTTCAAGCTTAGTTCCCTACAGGAGTTTCTGAAGCGTAATAACTTTACGTTGTACACACGCGGTCAGATCACTGAACGCTTAAAAGAAATGAACAGTGGAGCGGAGTCCGACAAGACTTATCGCTTCAGAGATAACAACGATAACTGGAAGTCGGTGCGGGTGTGGTTTGTACCAGAGATGCACCGTGGCGAGGTTGACCTGCCCGAAGTTACGTTCTCACCGGAGGACCCACCGTTTTGATACATTATCACGGCACTCCGCTGACTCCGCGCAGTGAGTTATGGAAACTGTCCGGCAAAAACTTTTGCGTGAGTTATGTAGACCCCAGAGATTCAGAATTCTGTTTGTCCAGTGGACAAACCATAATGTGGGATAACGGTGCTTTTACATATTACAGACAGGGGGAGAAACCTGACTGGGAGGGATATTACGAGTGGACCGAACCACGTCTGGCGCATCCTCACTGGGCTGTAGTCCCTGACGTTATTGATGGGAACCCTTCAGATAATCTTGCACTTGCAAAGAAGTGGCCGCACCGACTCGATGCCGCTGCGGTTGTATGGCATTTACATGAACCGATTGATCAGATCGGCCACCTCCTGGATCTTGGGTTTGCCAAACTGTGCTTCGGATCAAGCGGGAAGTATTGGCAGGTTGGTAGCGAAGTCTGGGAGAAACGCGCCGATCAAGCGTTCAATTGGATGTCTCAGAGAGGACCTTTACCTTGGGTTCATATGCTTAGGGGGCTTGCGTTGTGTGGTGACCGTTGGCCTTTTGCCTCTGCGGACAGTGTGAATGTTGCCCGTAATTATAAGGACTCAAACATCTGCCCAGAAAGAATGGCACGGAGGATTGATTCTGTCCAAAACCCTGTTTTCTGGACTCCCAGACCACAAGAGATGGAGCTTTTTAAATGACAAGATTTATTTACCTGATTACATTTCTAGCGACCATTCCGGCTGCAAACTGGATGATTGGTAATGTTGGAACGGTTTGTGTCCCTAACGGGCCTTGCCTGATTCCGGTTGCTCCGGGATTGATGGCCCCTTCCGGAGTTCTTCTTATTGGAATTGCCCTGGTTTTAAGGGATGCTGTTCATGAATATTTTGGTCCGATTGTGGCGGCTCTCGCTATTGTGGTTGGTGCGTCCCTGTCGGCTTTTATTGCCCCCGCGCCTCTGGTTGTTGCGAGTGGTTTGGCTTTTTTATTGTCAGAGCTTGCGGACATGGCGGTTTACACCCCGCTACGCCGCCGCCGTCTGGTTCTGGCGGTTCTGGCGAGTGGTGCCGTTGGCGCATTTGTGGACAGTGCTGTATTTCTTTGGATCGCTTTTGGGTCACTTGATTATTTATCGGGTCAGGTTGTTGGTAAGGTTTGGATGACCGTAGCGGCGGCGCTTTGGTTGTGGGGGAGGCGCAGGCGTGGTTGATCAGCATGAAACCATCCTTGGGCCACCCGGCACGGGCAAGACCCAGACCAACTCCAACAAGATCAGGGAGTGCATCGAGCAAGGTATTGATCCTGATCGAATTGCCTGTGTGTCGTTTACCCGTAAGGCCGCACAAGAGAGCCGCGAGAGAGTGTGCGGTGATTGGGGTTTAAACGAAAAAGATCTTCCTTACTTTCAGACGTTACATTCCATGGCGTTTCGATCTGGGGGCTATAGCACTGACGAGGTCATGGGAGCAAAGGATATGAAAGAGATTGGTGATGCTGTGGGCATACCTTTTGGTAAAGATAAATCGGGCATGGAAACCGATTTTGATACGTTGGGTATAGCAAAGGGTGACTTTTACATGAATCAATATTTTTTGGCTCGTAGTAAAAAGGTTCCTCTTGAGGAAATGCACAGGCGATTGGCCGATTATTCTGTTGATTATTCTGAATTGAAGCGTTTGGTAGCGGCCTACGAAAGCTACAAAATGACCAGAAATAAAATTGATTTTACCGACATGATCGAAAATTTTATCAGGTCGGATGCTCCGCCGAACATAGAGGCTTTGTTTGTAGATGAAGCGCAAGATCTGTCTACTCTACAATGGTCAATGATTGATGTTTTAAGGCAGATGCCACGCATACAGGTTTTTACGGGAGATGACGATCAAGCGATTATGGGTTTTCAAGGGGCTGACGTTCAAGCCTTTTTAAACGCAACAGAAAAGAAGACTGTTCTGAGTCAGTCGTACAGGGTGCCTAAATCAACTTGGCGAGAAGCTCAAAACATTGTCAATCGCATAGTGGGTCGAGCACCCAAGATGTGGCGCCCCCGTGATGAAGAGGGCATCATTCAGTATCACCAAAACATTTGGGACGTTCCCTTACACGAAGGCGAGTGGTGCCTAATGGCTCGCACTAATCGTATTGCGTCACAGTATGCTCATGCTCTCAGGAAAGAAGGTTGGGTGTACAGTCGCAACGGCCACCCCAGCATTCCAGCTAAGACTTATGAGGCTATTCAGTCTTGGGAAGATTGGTGCAAGGGTGTAGCGATTACACCGAACAAATTACGAAATATTTACACTCTTATGTCTGTTTCAAAAGGTTACGCAAGGGGCAATGGACCGCGATCCTCCGCCCTGTTGGGTTTGGACCCAGACGCTTTGATAAGCATGTCTGAGGCAACGGACAAGCTGGGCCTGTTAGTGGATGGTTCTGTCAGGTGGCATCAAGCTTTGGATAAAATTGATCTTGACACCAAGAACTACGTGCTAAATGCCTTGAAAAGAAAGGATAATGTCAGAAGTCCTAGAATAAAGGTGAGTACAATTCATTCGATGAAGGGTGGAGAGGCTGACAACGTGTTGGTGGTTCCTGATTTATCCTATGCAGCCCACAAAGAATACTTACACAATCCTGCAACAGAGCATCGGGTATACTACGTTGCTGTAACACGCACAAAAAAATCTCTTCATATTATGATACCCCAAACCAACTTGAGTTATGAGTTATGAAGCCAGCGGATATTCTAAAGACGGCGGCATCTCTTGTGGGGGGAGACAGGGCCAAGCAGCACGGGGATTATGTGGTTCTTCACGAACGGGTAGCTGATCTGTGGGGGAGTTATCTGGGGGCGGATGTAACGCCGGAACAGGTTGCTTTCTGCATGGTTCTACTTAAAATTGCCCGAAGTGAAGTAGGGGGGCCAAACCCTGATGACGGGGTAGACGCCACAGCCTATACAGCCATATGGGCGTCGATATCAGAAGAAAATAATGCGTGAAGATCTCTTTGACGAAAAAGTCTGGTTTCCACCAGAGCACCTTCCTGACCTGTCCGGGGAGAAGATTATTGCTGTGGACGTGGAGACGAGAGATCCTCACCTGCGGGACCTGGGGCCAGGGTGGGCTAGAGAAGATGGCAACCTCATAGGGATTGCTGTTGCCGCCTCTGAGTGGAGTGCCTACTTGCCGATTGCTCATGAAGGCGGGGGCAACATGGCAAAAGACATTGTACTCAGATGGCTTCAGGACCAGTTGAACCACGGCATGTCCGTGGTTTTTCATAACGCACAATACGATCTGGGATGGTTGCTTACGGAAGGTATCGAGGTCAAGGGAAAAATACTCGATACGATGATTGCTGCCCCCCTTCTGGATGAGAACAGGTTCAGTTACTCCCTCAATGCACTGGGAGCCACGTACCTTGGTCAGCGGAAGGCGGAAGAGGAGTTAAGAAGAGCTGCCAGCCAGCACGGCGTTGATGCCAAGGCAGAGATGTGGAAGCTGCCGGCGGAAAGGGTTGCGGGGTATGCGGAAATGGATGCATCCCTGACGTTCCGTCTCTGGGATGTTCTGCACAGAAAACTGATTGAGGACGACTGCGAAAGGATACTGGATGTTGAGTTGTCCCTTTTGCCAATGATCTTTGAGATGAAAAAGCGCGGTGTAAAGGTTGATGTTGACCGGGCAGAACAGACAAAAGATTTTCTCGAGGGTAAGGAGAAGAAACTTCTCAAGGAAATAAAAGACGAGACAGACGTACATCTGGAACCATGGAACGCTAAAAGTTTAGCTATGGTTTTTGACAGTCTGGGGTTAGGTTACGAAAGAACGGCCAAGTCGGACGCCCCCAGCTTTACGAAACATTTCCTGAAGACACATGACCACCCCATCGCCCACAAGATCCTGGAAATCAGGGAATACAACAAGGCCAATACGACTTTTGTTGATACGATTCTCAATCATCAGCACAATGGCCGTATCCACTGTCAGTTTAACCAGTTGCGCTCAGATGAAGGTGGAACTGTGTCGGGTAGGTTTTCCTCCAGTAATCCAAATCTGCAGCAGGTTCCCTCCAGACACCCGGAAATCAAGAAACTCATACGGGGACTCTTTGTACCGGAAGATGGATGCAGATGGGGGAGTTTTGACTACAGTGCCCAGGAACCACGGTGGCTGATGCATTATGCGTCCCTTACACCGGCTACGAGGGACAATGAGAAGGTTCAGGAGATTGTAGGCCTGTACCAGAAGGACGATCTGGACTTTCATCAATTGGTTGCCGACATGGCAAATGTGGAGAGAAACCACGCCAAGACGATCAATCTGGGAATCATGTACGGCATGGGCATTGGCAAGCTGGCACAGACCCTTGGCGATATACCTTTTGAGGAAGCCAAGTCTCTTCGTAACGAGTACGACGAAAAGGTTCCGTTCATTCGTGGACTTGCATCGTCTGTTATGGATATCGCATCCAAGCGCACAGAGATCCGCACGTTGCTTGGACGTAAGTGTCGTTTTCCAATGCGGGAACTAAAGGGGTACTCAAAAGAACGAAAGGCTCCTATTCACGTAGACAGGCTTGAGGAACGGTGGCGTGATGTCCTGAACACACCTGTTGAGGATAGGGACAAGAACTGGAAAAGCTTGGACCCAGACAGGTATCAGGTAGCTTTCGTCTACAAGGCCCTTAACAGGCTCATACAGGCCTCTGCAGCGGATCAGACCAAGCAGGCTATGAAAGACTGCATGGACCGTGGTCACTGGCCCATGCTCACCGTACACGACGAATTGTGCTTTTCGATAGAGAGCGACGAACAGGTTGAAGAAATCAGGAGTTTAATGGAGAACTGTGCTCCGGGATTGACGATACCGTCCAAGGTCGATGTAGGGTTAGGCGAGAACTGGGGTTCAGCGAAGTAGTTAGTTCAACGGCATGGTGAACTTTACACCACCATAAGTTTCTCTGGGGTTTCTTCTAAGATTAAAACCTAAACTACCCACACCATCAAAAACTTTTGTATTAACCCCCGCCCCATACGCGGTGGAATCCTGACCGCCTTCTATTAAGTTTCGTTGTGCTGCGATATTAACTCTTGTGTCATCCGTTATAGGAATATCTACGTTTCCAGATATATTTCTAGAACGAGGATTCTTTTTGAAATCAAGATTTACTCTCGCGTTTAAATCATCAGGTGAAAGTGTAAAGGTAGTTCCCAATCCCAAACTATTTGCAACATGACTAAATTTTTTTTCATTCTCCTTTGTTGTTTCTTGTTCGGATTTAATTAAGGAAGCTCTAAACTGTTCTGGTTTTATAAGAGTGTTTGTCATAAATCTACCAGCATTAGAAATATTAAAAATACCCTTGAGAACCGTTTGTTTGTTTTCTCTCATTGCTTGTTGTTTAAGATTATATCTTTTCATTACTTCATCAGGCCAAGCAGTTAACTGTTGTCTCTGATAACTTTGAAGAATTTCTATCCCAACAGGAATACGATTAAAAAATCCGGGAGGAATAACAGCCTTGGAACTGCCCGTTCTTCCGCCAGGGATGCGGTTTTCTGAAAAAAGTCTTTCTTCAGGTTCAAGTTCTGCGTAACGCTGCTGTCTTATTTCTTGTTGACGTAGACGGTTTTTCTCCTTTTCGTCAAATCGTCGTATAATTTCAGTATCAGTTACACCACCTTGATTAAAACCGACAGCACCACCTTGCGCCCAGTATCCTTCGCCCCACCCACCAGCAGCATCTCCGAAGCCTTCGTCGCTACCGCTATCGTCGTCGTAATCCTCATCGACATCAACATCCCAATCAACATCAGTAGGATCATCGTCATCCTTATCGTACCCACTGTCCATGCTGAACTCATCAGAATCCATCGTAACGCCAGCAACACCCTCTACCTCTGCAACAGAAGTGCTGGGGTCAGGGTCGGCTATGTCGTAGTCCCAGCCAAGTTCCGATGCAGACATGAGGTTCTGTTCTTCCGGGTCGTACATATGCTGGTACTGGGTCTGTTTGGCGGCCTCTTGTAACTGACTCAGGGGGGCGTTGTCGTAAACAGATTGCTGGTATGGACCTAACATCCCTAATCTTCCCAACAAACTTTTTTGCGCGAACCCCGGCACCATTGACCGGGCCAACTGTCCAGCAACAGTTGTTTTATCTGGATCAAGACCAAGAACATCCCTGTCGCGGGACGCCTGGTTGTGATAACCCACAGCGGCAGCGGCAAGAGTGCCGGGAAGTCCAAGAGAAGGCCCCAAATTAGCCATACCAGCGTAGTTGACCGCGTCTAAAGCAAATCCAAGGTCTTTTGATGACAACGACACCCCAGGTGCGTTTACGCCCGGAGCATCAACACCGGTAGGATCGCCCTCATAGCCTTCTACATCGCTCCTAAGCGCCATTCAGCGCACTCCAGTTCCTGCCATCGAATATACGGGCAGATCTTCTGTTCCCACCTGCTATCCTGTAACTGCAATGCACCCAGCCGGAATCTGGCACGCCTTCCTTGTAAAACTCCAGAATCAACTGGTCAAAGTCACAGTTGTCCATGACCCACAGGGCCGTATCCCTGTTTGGGACGCCCGGAACCTCAAAGTCTACAGCCTGTCCTGTAACATGCTGTGACCTGTCAGAAGATCCAATGGCTTGATTAAGCTCCAGACAGCGGAAGCCGCTGTTAGGGACAAACGGCACACCATAATGGTTCCTTACGGGCTCCAGTATCTGGTCGCAGATCATGGTCAGGTTTTCAACTTCCACGGACCCTGGTTCATTGGCAATGCCCAACCGTTCAGCCGTAGACGACTTGGTAAGCTCACTCAGGGTAAAGTGGTCGGAGAGTTGCATTACCGCTGCCCTCCGAGAAGATCCTGCATGGCCTGAACACGGGGATTAGCCTGATCACGTAAAGCCTGAATGGACGGGCTTACCGTTTGCGCTGGAGCAGCTGCATTGGCCGGCAATCCAGGCACATTGATGTTTTGTACAGCTGGAACCTGTGTCCGGATGTCTTGGGCAATGGGGCGAACATAATCGACCACTCCAGAAGCAGCTTCTCCCATAACCCTTCTTTCCTCTGGGCCGGTGCTCTCAGAAGCCTTTGTAGCACTCATTATTCTGGCTTCCGCAACAGCAAGTTCCGTAAATCTACGTCGGAGAACACTCAGATTACCAAGCTGTTTCTTGGCCTCCTCCGTTGCCTGTTTTCGGGTCATGCTCACACCGTCCGCTCTAGCTTTCGCCAGTATGTCGTCCGACAAAGCCCTGATTCCTGACTGTAGTTCAGAGGCCCTAATAGTTGGTCTGGTCATCGCTTTAAGAAACAGCGGGTTACGAAGAATCCTTCCGCTTAGGTAAACACCAGCCAGTGAAGGCAGCGCAGCGACAGGATTAGTTAGTATGGCAAGAAAAATACCCGCAGCGTATGTAGAGGAAGCCAGACCTCCTTTACCTTTAAGGGCCTTATCGCCAACAGGAAGTTTTGTCAGTTTAACCAAATCCCGAACCGTATCTGCGCCCAAGATTTTGTTTAAGGAACCGCGCTGATTTAGATTGTTGATAGACGCAGCCATACCTTCTTTCCAGGCCCCGGACACAACAGCCTCTTCTGTAATTCCTTTTGGAAAAGCCTCTCGGATGATCCGGGACATCGCGGCGTCCTTCAAACCATAAGGCTCATTCAGAACGTCCCCCGGAACTCTTCGGATAAGATCATCCAGAAGTTTAGGATCTTTTACTGCGGCCTGAATCATGTCGTCGGCGTTAACAATTCTTCCAGTCTTCACTGCCTGAAATAAAGCACTGGTGCTTTGAACCTGAGCTTCCGCCACATCTGCCTGCAAATTCTGGACAATATTACGCATGTTTGAATTTGTAATTGACCCAGGGGCAACAGACTCAAAACGAAAACCACGTTTAATCTGATCTGGTGCTACCAAAGAAAAATCTTTTAGGACTGCATTCAACCGTTTCGCTTCGGTGGCACCAAAAAGTTCTGTCTGCACTTCTTTGCCCAAGGCGTCAAAAGAACGCCGGAAGGCGGCTGGGTCAAAAACACCCAAGTCATCGGATTGTTGGGCTACTGTTTTTATCCAGGTGCTCGCCAGTGCTTGACGGCTGATGTTTTTGTGGGCTGTTCCAGAAGCAGCCGCAGCCGCATCGTCAGCGTGAAGTTGAAATGTTTCAGCCAGTTCACCAAGAATTCTCTTACGATAAGGATCGTTTTGTGGAAGAGTTTCAAGAAACTTAGGTGGCTTGAACGCCAACCCAATTTTTTTAAGTGTTTTGTTCGCCATCTTACCGCCAGCCAACTCAGGAAAGTTAGCCCCAAGCAGACGATTAACTTCCGTTATATTCCCCTGACGAGCCGCCGTAGCCATGGCAGACCATTGAGTTGACGGGATAGACTGCATAGTTCCGCGTATTGTCTCGTCGGGCGTAACACCTTTCAGGTAGTTGCGAAGAAGTTGCGGCCTGTTATTTTGCACCACGGCCTCAACAACGGCGCTCATGTCAGCAAAAAATCCTTCTTTTATGTTCTGGTTGAGCATGTTCATGGCGCCTGTCTTGAATATTTTGGCGCCGTCTTCGTAATGCAGGTTTGCAGATTTGAACTTATCCAGGCCATCTGCGAATTGTCGGGCTACTCGTGCGGCCTCTTGCGGAGTTAATAATTCTTCACCACCAACTTTGAATCCCAACTGCGCTCCCGGTCTCCCAGAGGGAGGAGCCATTCCCAGCACTTCGTAAGTTAGCCTATTGGCTTTTGCTAGTTCAATAATCTCGTTTATGCGAAGTTCTGCACCAGTAAACATATCGTCAAGCTTATCGGCCAAACCCTTTAACTGACGGTCTGTTACATCCCCAACCAAACTGCCGCTGCGGGAGTTATTAACAGTAGACCTAAGAGCCGAAAGCTCCTCGATTGTGTAATCACCCCTTTTCCTCATAATGTACTGGTACACGGGGTTGTTTGCCAGACCCTGTTCTTTGGCCAACGGCTCCTTGAGTTGATCTCTAACGACCTTTTTTAGACCAGCGGCCTCAAACAACCGTGCATTATCCATCAACTTAGAAGCGTTGCCGTACAGTTCTGCATTGTTCCGTTGCCACAACCGGACCATGCGGGTCATCTCGTTCTGGAACGCCGCAGCAGTCTCATCTCCGGTTGTGTACACCTGTTTGAGCAAGTTCATTTCCTGCTCGATAACATCTCGCAAGTGCTGATTTGCCAATTTAACAGCTTCGTCAGGATCTTTCATTGCGCTGCTTATCAAACGGGAAATGTCTCTGGCGTTCTGATCAAGAGCCGCTGCAAAGGCGTCATCGCTCATTTGTCCATTTTTATATTGATTGATCAAATCCTCAACATACTTACGATTAGACCTTGCCGCCGCTCGATTAGGAAAAATACCTTCGTGGATGGCCTGCATACGTCCCATAACAGACTTTCCTGTAGCGTCCGAAATAGTGGGACGGGCTCCTTCCTTCATTGCTTCTCTGGTTTGTGTTCTTTGCATCTGAACCGCAGCTGCTCTTGCATTAGCTGGCGAAAGGCCTTGCGCCCTGAGATCGGTAATGACTTGTGCGTCCGGGTTGCCCGGCCCCTTGAATACTCTTCTTAGGCCTCTCAGGGCACCACCAACAATAAGGTTACCAGCAGCGTTCCAAAGAGCCGACGTTGCCATATCCCCATAAATTTCATCAGGTTTCTGACGCTGGGTTCCCTCAACATACTCCTGGAGTTCATCAACGCCTTTACCAAGACCTGCACCAAGACCGATCCAAAGTGAAGTTGCGATCAAAGATGTGCCACCAGTTAGCAACGCTGCTCCCGTAGCACCGACGAGTTCGCCGCGATACTTTCCGCCAAACTCTACAATGTCAGGCATATCAAAAAGACCGAAAAAACCGCCGCCGGGTTTATTAAACCACATGGTGCCTGATTCAGAAGTTATACCTTTTTCGGCCTTGATCTCAGGAGAGATGTTATCCAGTATTAAGTAGTATCTTCCCCTGCTGTCTTTGCCAAAAGAGTCTGGGCCGTAGGTTTCGGTCAGAAACTCTTCTTTCTCTTGAACAGTGTCCCTTTTTCCAAAGTTATAACGATCACTTGTATCGGTAATCTGTCCCTCAACCGTGGGCGTAAAGTCGGGTTCTTGGGTCCCAGAAGGCCCTTGGGTCCCAGAAGGCCCTTGGGCTCTTGAAACAATTTCTTCAAACGAAGCCGTAGAATAGTCAAGAGGCTTCTCTACAAATAACTCTGGATTTCTTTCACGAAGACCGTCAACAGCATCTTTTATCTGTTGTTCATTAGCGTTTTCAAAATCAATAACTTCCCCTGAAGGAAATTGTATCTGAGTCATTTTGTCCACGTACCAGTTTCAATGTCGTAACCAAAATCAGACAACTTACGAACTTTTCCTTTGGGGCCTACTCCCACCTTCGTGGAAAAAAGAGCCCTCCGTTGTCCTCTTAAAACGTCTGCGTAAAGCATTCCCCCGCCAGGAACCGTTAGATTTCCGACACTTTGCTCCGCTCGAGCCATCCCTGCTAGTCCTGATTTTTCGTCATTATCTAGCGTTTGCCATAAAATTTTAATTTTATCTCTTAAAATGTCAGGATCTCTTGTAGCCGGGTCCCAAAGCCAATCCGAAAACACCCCAGCAATCTCGTCTGCTCTTGTTCTATCAGGAGTGGAAATAGTCCTGTTAGATTCGCCTAAAATTTGAGTAATCTTTTTTGCAATTACAGCTTTAACTCTACTGATGTATGCCTCTCTTTTTTCGCCTTGTTTTCTCATGGTATCATCGCCTCTTATACCAAGAGCATTTCCAGCACGATTCCAAGCACTGTTCATAACACCTCTAATGCCAGTAATAGGAACCTTTGCTGAACCGTCAGGATTTGTTGCAAAAAGCGTTTGTATGGCTGGGCCAAGCAATGTTTTACTTTGCACTGAGTCTAAAACTCTTTGTGCATCTGTTAGGTAGGTTTTTCCAACATCCAGCCACTTGGCTGTAATTTCCCCTTTGCCTTTGAGTTTGGCTTGGGCTGCAATTAATCTTTCTGTAGTCTTGACGCCATCAATCCAGTTCTTATACGGATCGGATGTGGGCAGATACCCAACAGGAATGTTTCCGGTTCTAAGATCTGCTTTCGTAATGGTTTTCAAGTCCCCTGTCGTGGGACTCATTACTTGTACTACGTCGTTCTCTGACTTTTCAAAAGCCAACAACCGTTCTCTATCCTTGTTTACTGCTGCTAAAGCATACTTAGCAGCAGACAGGTCAACCTGACGGTCATAGGCCCGTTTTTCTTTGTCGTCTTTTGCGAGTTCTTTGCCTATGCCTTTTAAGCCATTAGCTATGTTGGTAATAGCGTTGGGGCTTTGTCCAGCCATAATACGAAGACCAGCGTCTACAAGAACCAACGCCTTTTCTTGGGGCGAAGCTCCTTCGTACTCTGGCGCGGCTTTTTTAAACTCGTTTAAATAATACTTAATTTTTCGTTTAGTTTCTGCGGGTGTTTTTTTCGGATTAGACGCAGTTGCTCTAACTTCTCCTACAGCTTGTCGAAGTTCCCCTCTCATAAGATCTACAATGTCATCTTCGTCACCCAGATATTCTCCCAGAACCCCTTTTGTTGTTCCATACTCATCATCATCGACGGCTGCCGAAATTACCTCAGAGGCGGCGGGAGAAGCAGCGGCGGCGGGAGAAGGACCGCCCGTCCCAGGAAGACCGGGCCCAATACCATCAGCGGGTGGAGGCACCGTCGCGTCAGTGGCGGCGCGAGAAGCAGCGGTGGTGTCGTCAGAAGCAACGGCGGCACCAGCGGCAGCGGCAGCGGCAGCGGCGTCAGAAGGAGTGGTGGCGTCATGATAATCATCAGAAGTTCCGATAATAAGACGGGCAATTTGTTCCGGATTAAGTCCTGGATTATTTTTTGAGGCGTCCATAATTATTTTAACTTGTTTACGTGTGGCTTTCGGATACACCGCCCTTATGTCCGCTTCAGTAAGAACGTGAGTTGACGCCACACTGGCGTCAACATCTGCAGCAGTAGAAACTCTTTCTTTAGGATCTACCACAGTACCGCCCATTCCTTCATAATCCATACCCAGATCGCCGGGTCTCGACGTGTCGGATCCCCCCGGAGTAGCATAAGCAGCTACTATCTCATCGGGATAACTAAGCCTAACGAGTTCTTCTATGGATGAATCGGGATTAAGTTCTTTAGCTTTTATAATTTCGTTAACCTCTTCTTCAGGCATCCTTGGGTACAGTCTGTTTATTTCCATAGCCAGAAAAGCGTCTGCCTGTTCTTTTTCAGTACTGAACCCTCCGCCTTCCAGAGATAAATCGTATTGTTCTAAAACAGGTGCGTCGTATTTATTTCGTAAGTGTTCTGAGACAGCATTAACAATATCCTCTCCGCTAATATTCAGATCGTTTGATACAAGCTGTTTGGCTATGTCAGTAATCTCAGAAGCAAGGTCTTCTTTAGAAACCCCTGCTATGTCTGGAAGTCTACGAAGAAGATTGTTCACTGAAAAAGTCTGATCGTAAAGTTTCAGCCAATTCTGATCCTCTGGTTTTGGCGTCCTAGAAGCGTCGTAAAAATCATACAGGCCTCTAGTGACCCAAGCCTCTGCTTGGCTCAAACCCCTAAATAGTTGCTCCAAACCTGCCTGGGGAACCTTATACAGTAAATCAAATGCTCTAGTTTCACCGGGCGGAATACCAAAAATATCGGCCCCCACCCTCGGGGCCATTTTTGAAGGTGAAGTACCTCTGTTCCAGTAACCAGGGTCCCCGGGTTTCTTACGACCCGTAATACTAGCTTCATACGGAAACATAAGATTGGTTAATTCACCGGGATTTGCCTCGGCTCTTGCTATTAAGTTTTCAGGTGAAGAACCGGGGCCTAGACGAGTTCTATCTCCGGTCCTAGTGTAATATGGCCCGGAATCTCCATTGTCGGATTGTGCAGAATCAATACGTGCAGTCATTATGCGGGGAGCACTGACTGTTGGTACGTCCAATAGTCCGTAGTCAACTGGGGGTTGCCACTTGCCGCGTGATTTACGGTATTCATCACGAGACATTAGCTGACGGTCAGAGGCCGAAGGGTCATATGGCCTGTCTGAACCAGTCCCAGGAAGACCGGGCCCAATACTATCAATTGGGGGTTGCCACTTGCCGCGTGATCTACGGTATTGCTCACGGCTTTGTAGACCGCCCTTCCTGAACCCCTGAACAATGCCACCCTGGGCCATGGACACTGGTGCACTGGCCATGGACAATGGTGCGACCACCTCCTGAGTAGCCGAGTCAATTAACGGCTGAGACGACGCAAGAATGCCGGACGGGGTGTTTTGCATGGCTGGAGGAGTGTCAAGAGGCATCATCATGCCGCCATTAAACATCTTGCGGCCAGCAAGAACGGATCTTATAGGTCGCTGGCGTCTCATTTCGTCGTCGCCCCCCCAAACAGGTTCCCTCCGGGGCTAAGGTACTTGGCCACACCAAGACCGGTGATACCCGCTCCGACAAGTTGAGACAACATGCTGGGAGATGGTGCCGTGGTCTGGCCAATTGTCGATTGAGCGGTGCCAATGGTCGGTTTGAGAATGTCAGAGAACCAACCCATCCTCTGGAAGGGTTCATAGGCCCGTTGCATTCCTGCTGCACGCTGGGCATCAAGTTCTCTCTGAGTCTGTGCCTGCTGTTGAGCGCCAAGCTGGGATTGCAGGGTGGCCTGCTGTGCTAACAGGCCCTGACCCATACCGGCGAGGTTTGCCTGTTGCGCTCCCAGTTGTCCCAGTCCCTGTCCTAGTCTTATCGCTTCCTGGGATTGCCCGGCCCCTATACCAGCCAGACCTGATCCGAGTTGCCCCAGAGTCTGCGCCCTCTGTATGGCCTGCGACCCCTGCAAGCCACCGATACCACTGAGCATCTGCGCCTGCTGTAGCTGTCTTTGCTGTTGCTGTTGAAGAGCCGACATACCCGCTTGGGTTCCAAATTGTGCTTGAGCTTGTGCTCTGCGTTGCTGGTCCATAAACGATTGTTGCGCTTGTCCCATTGCCTGTTGGTAACCAGCCTGTCTCATTCCCGCAGCAGTTCTTCCCTGTTGTTCAAGAATGTTTCTTCCTAGTTCCGCTTCCTGAAGGCCCTGACGGGCTCCTCCGAAAGCTCCGGCCTGAACAGCCTGCCCGGACAGGCGGTTTCTTGCGATGTCTCCCTGACGGCTGATGTCGCCTAAAGCCTGTTGAACCGCTTGATCTTCGTAAGGATTCATGTACGCAGAAACACTGGATGGGTCAAAACCCTGTGCTGCGTACCCCTGATAAGATGTTGGGGCATCAAACCGTTGCCCCGCCCCCCGCGCTATTTGAGCGGCCTCGCCTTGAAGAGGAACACCTGTTACTCCTCGAAGACCGGTGGTTGCATCAGCAACCGTTCCGGCGCCCGCTGTAAAAGCGTCCCCAATCTGGCCTCGACCCGCCAGCGTTTGAGACACACCTGTTCCCATAGTGCCGGCCCCGGTGCCAAGATAGTCCTGATACTGGCCTATGCCCCTCCCTGTTCCGTAGGAAGCCGTCTGGAACTCAGTTGGACCTGCGACATTTATATCAAATGTTGAGGCTGGAATGGGGCCTTCCATGCGGCCTGTCGCCAGTTCAAGAAGCCTTCTCTGGCGATCCTCAATAAAAGGCGCCTGACGTACATATTGATCAGTTCTGGTTTGTTCAACCATTATGCCGCTCCGCGCTCAAAGCGGTTCATCATGTCGTACATTCGAGCCGCGCCCAACGATCTATCACCACCGCCAGCGTTTCTAACGGCTCTTGCCGTCATCACAAACTCACCATCTGAAAGCCTTGCGGGGATACTGTCAGAGGTTCCTGATCCGGGACCCATGACTTCGCCGCCGCCAGCTGCTGCTGGAACAAACCTCCAGTCGGGGAATTGCTCACTACCCGTCCCTATAATCTTTTCAAATTCCGCTCTGGTGTACGTGGGCTGTCCGTACCATATCCTGTGGAGACGAATGGCTTCAGGGGAGTTCTTGTCTGCTATGGACCGCCATTCTTCATAGGCTTCATATTCTATTGACCCCGGAGACGGTTTCGGATCTTCCTCGCCGGGTTGCATCGCAAAATAGATTCCCGCTCCCGCTGCCGGAATACCGTATTTCAGGCGCGTCGCCCACTTCGCAGCGTCAACACCCGTTAGGCCAACATCCAGACCCCCTTCACCAAGGATATCTTGGGCAATAGTCTGTTCCCCAAAACCAGGTTTAACAACTTCGATGCCTATCTCTCCTTTGCCAGTATTAACATACCGATCAAAAGAGCCGTCCTTATATGTTGCACCCTCAACAAACTTCCCGTCTATGTGGGCACCTTCCGATCCGGCTACTGCCACGTCCTGTGCCCAAGTCATGGGAGCATCGTAAAAATCATCACTGATGGTGCCCGTCACGGGAGCATCTGCCGCTACAATTTCGCCAGAATCCCAAGCCATAGCCTCGGAAGCGGGCAGATCGCCCGCGCCGCTGGAGACTTGAACGGCGGGGGGACCGTCAGGGAAATCCACGGTTCTCATGTAGTTGTCGCCAAGGGACCCAGAACTCAAAGAGTCTACTGGGGAGCCGTCAGGGGACTGAATGACCATGTCCCGAGCAGTTGGAGCCTCCGGAGTAAAACGAGCTTGTTGCAGGCGAGGCAACCGGGTAGATTCGATCCCCTCCAATGGTGGTGCGTCCATAAAGTCAGTGTATTCAGTATCCATACCCGTTGGCATTAGGGCCTCTCCGGCCCCTAAAATTTCGCCAGAATCCCAACCCATAGCCTCGGAAGCGGGCAGATCGCCCGCGCCGCTACTCACCGGCACTGCGCCAGGTGTGGAGGCCGCTACTGGCTGTCCACCTGCAATTGGCTGTCCACCTGCTTCTGCACTATAAGGGCGCCAAACATCTCCTTTTGGCCCAAATACGGGTCTAGCTTGACTACCTAATATACCCTGATCAAAGGCGCCCCCCAGATCACTTACGGCATCCCATGGTGCCGTGATGCCCTGCTCAAGGCCGCCCATGAATCCTTCACCAAAACTGCCGCCTGAACCAGCCGCTCCGATTCCTCCTGATATACCGCTCATCAGGCTTGAACCCGCGTAGGACATTGCTGCGGATTTAAGAGCATCGGCCCATGATCCGCCTTGCATCTTTGTAACAAGACCAGAAGCAATAAGACCACCAACACCGGGTAAGATCATATTGCCGACAATTGGCGCTATAATTGGCGCAGCTTTCTTGGCAACTTTCTTGATGGCCCTGAATATTTTCTTGAAGAAAAACTCGGGTTGTCCCGTAATTGGATTGATTGAGTTAAGTTCACTCCCAACAACGTAACGATTCGGGTTCTCTATCCCCGCCAACTGCATCTGGCGGAACAGGTCCTGTTTCAATCCGGGGTTGGATTCAAGAATCTCTCTGGGGACAACCGTCTCGCCTTCTGCAGCGTGGATCATGTAGTTGTCGCCATAGCGACCCAGTGTTCCAAGGCCGGTAGCCAGTGATTCTATAGTGGGTTCGCCACGTGTTTTCGGTGATATGTATGTATTCATCATGAAAGCTCCAAAACGCTTGCAAAGGCGTAGATCTTAGAGGCCGTATCGCAATTAAGTATAAGCGTATCACTAGCCTCAAGAACAAAAGGGCCTGTGAGGGACGTGTCTGCGAGAGTTCCTATGCTGTTCTTCTCTAACGTAACCGTTACAGATGCGGAACTGTCGGTGATCTTAGGATAAACTACTATAGTGCCGCTGTGGCTATTATACAATTGGATGTTTTTGACAACGGCTTCTGTGGCGCTGGGGCAGGTGTAGATTGTGACATCCCCCGTGGACCCTACCAGTTTTGCTATGTTTTTGTATGCAGAGGCCATCAGTCCATGAACCAGCTTATGCCGTTGGTGTCATCCTTTCCGCTGATGACAGAGGGTATCTCAACGCGGGTAAGGGCATCCTCAATCGTGCGAACCAGACGTGCCATCGTGCCTGCGTCATATGTCTCAGGGACCATGGGGAGGCTTGTTTCCAGAAGTCTTGCCATTATCTTCTTCCATCCGGCTGGATTTCCATCCTTGTATCGCCAAGCGTCCACGAAACGTCGTCCGCGCTACTCTGGATACGCAGGACAGCAGAACGGGAACGGGCTCGTACATCAGACTTTGTTGTTGTACTTGTAACAGCGTTGGTTGAGTTTGTTGTCAGGCTTTCGCCGGGGTAGTTTCGCGTCTTCAGGACATAATCGACGCCTTTGCCCGATGAACTCGATATATCGATGTCTGGTATAATGCGTTTTATGGCGACAAACTGGTTGCCATCGCCTATGTCAAACACCGAAGATTCAATGTACGAAGTCATTGCCGAACCGTCGTTCGTGGTCCCTGATTCGTGGTCATAGAGGAAGTTAGAACTGTCCACGGTCCCTGTGCCACGGGGTTTGCTGAACAGGCCAAAATCAACCCAGGCGGTCCTTGACAGGGAGCCAATGTCCCAGGTCCCGTCCGCGTAATTGAACTTGGCGTAACGGTCAATATCGTCACTGTCAGAAGAACAGTAGAACCAGAAAACCTCATCAAACATCCTGTTGGATGCCGCAAAGAACTTCAGCGTCTGCTCAGAATTCATGTCGTCAAAAATGTAACGGAGAACGGTGCAGGGAATTGTCTGTATCTGGCCCGCGTACATGAAGAAGTTTTCCGTATCCATCCAGAACACACGGTCCCCGGCAGATACCACCGCTTTTGGAGAAATGATCGAGGAGTTGCTTGCCAGAAGATTGAAGGAAAAGGTGAAAGGAGGACCAACAAAACGCATACTGTACAGGGATGCATCCGTCCAGATCAGAAGTTCCTGACGTGTCTCAACGGCTGTAATAATCTCCGAACCGGAAGAAAGCCGCTGGGAGCCCGCCGTATTGGTTGCCGTGGGGGTCCAGTCCACGGCGTTTTCCTGATCTGACCAGCGCACGAGCAGGAGATCCTGCGCTGTGGTACTGATCGTGTTCGCGCCCAGACAGATGACATGGCGATCCGTGTCCGACACGATGACCTGACGGGCAATGGTCGGTGCATCGGAAGCCCCGGTCTGGCTGCTCAGTGCCGTGGCCCGTGTGGAAAGACCAAGTGTTGCGTCCCAGTAGTACACATTGTCATCACGGACATTCATCAACAGGTCTTCGCCCCAGTTGTCCTGCGACCACAGCCGCGTCTCACCGGAAGAAAACGGTGTTACAGCATCAGACCACCCGTAAAAAGCGTTGGCTTCCTTGACAATAACATCATCAGAATGAGCGGCGCCGGTAGTTCCTCTGGCACCACGAATAACGGTCAGGGTATTGCTTGATTTCGCAGTATACAGAAGCAGTTCATCATCAATCTGTATCAGACCAACAAAAGTAGCCGTGGCGCCGCTTGAGTGGATTGCCGTGGTGGTTCCGTCAGCACCTCTTGTGATGTTACCAAGAACGGTCCCTGAGTTGGTCTTGTATGAAATGTGCTCACTGTCTACCTTGATTGTACCCTTGGCTGGCATTCCGGAGGAATCAGCCAGACTGACCGTTGTATCCACAATAGCCACAGCGGCACTTGTAGTGGTTGAGGCAGTTTCAAAGTCAGAAGCGGAGGTCAAATCCAGCGAAGTTACACTGGCGTTTATGCCACCGTCCAAGGTAGTTTGGGAATAAGTAAGCGTCTGACCACCCCAGTAACCAGAACCCCAACCGGCCCCAAGAACGGATTCAGTGGTACTAACGTGTATCTGGTAATTGGCGATAACAGCCGAACCACCGCCAGCCGTAGATCCAGAAGTAGCACTTCCTCCCGTATCTACCTTGTAACTGTTGGCGGATACTACAGAAGTTATAACGTGTTCTGTATTTATCTGAGCGGCGGTTATCCCATCTGTAGTTGTAGCTCCACTGAAGGTGACGTAGTCGCCTTCCGCTGCTCCGTGCCCTGCGGCGGTTACCGTGATTTCTCCTGATCCCGCGCTTCCCGTGGTGATCGGGTTGGCCCCAAGTGTAGCGGTGGCTCTGACAGGTGTTATGTCATTGTATTGAGTGCCCTGCTCAATATAGAATTTCTTGTTGGTGCCAATCCCCATGAGTTTTAAAGCATCGAGAGTAATCCACGCATTTAAAGAACGGGGCGTTCCTGCAAGAGAAGTTCCAGAAACCTTTGTCCAGCCACCCAGTTTTTCAGGGCGCCCCTTTCTGAAACGTATCAGGTCAGAGTCAAACCAGCCCTGTTCATTCGCAAAAGACGTGCTCTCGCGGTTAACTCCGGGTTTAAACTGGACTTTGGTAAGTGGCATTCATCCTACCCTGCAACGTATGCTTTACCGTCTGTGACCGCTTTTGTGTACTTGGTCTTGGTCTTGCTGGACGCCTTGTACCAGTCCTTTTTTTTCTGAATTTCAATATGATCGGTGTTTCGTGTGACCATCAGCTTGACTTCAGCGGCAGAACCAAACTGAGCCAATGCGTCTGAATCATCAGCAATAGTCGCATTGATTAATGTTACGCTGTCATCCATTGCGGAAAAATGTTGGGCGATCTCATCCGCCGTTGGTTCTTCTTCAGCCATTTACTTTCTCCTTGGTTTCGTCAAATACAAATAAATCATTAGAGGTTTCGGGGTCTTTAAGACTGTCAATCAACGCAGTCATAAAACTATCTAAAGCACGATTTACTTGATCTAACTGGAACTGCTGCCCGTGACGCTTGGTTTGAAGATCTTGCACTTGTGCGATCCAGTATTTCTGTTCATCCGTAAGGTCGCTGGGGTCATACTCGGTTCCAGCAATGTTAACTACATTTGTTTCGTTATCAGCCACAACAAGTGTGCTCCTCTTTCCATTTTTTCAACTCATCGATTTCAGTAGAAAGCTCTTTGATCGAGTTTATCATTGCCCAGAAGATTGGATCAGTATTAACAGTAAGCATTCCGTAATCGTTTCGTTCTGTAACTGCTTCTGGGAAGGGGACTTGAACTTCCTGTGCAATGGCACTCGTTACTCTTTTATCTTGCGGCAACCCTTCAGCACAACCCTCAAACTCTGGAATCTCATGGAGTTCTTCGTCAGACTTGTAGAGGAAAGTTTTTGGATCAACCTGACAGATCTCTGCAAGACCCTTTGTGTTTGGCTGTATGTCTTTTTTAATTCTACGATCTGATGTCTGCGCCCAGGCTGTTCCGTTGTCACCTTTATAGACACTTCCTCCAGCTACTACAAAGGCGCTGTTAACTCCTTTGGCTGTGCCAGGGCCAATTACAACCTCATGTCCTCCCACATCTGCTGCTGATGCTTGGGAAGACGAACCAAGATAAATAGAATTGCCGCCCCCACCAGTTGTCAGATTACTACCAGCGTTCAGACCTACAAAGACACAACTACTCGCTGTTGTTAAAGCACCAGCAGCGCCCTGTCCTAAAGCAGCGTTGGTAGCACCAGTAATACATACATCACCAGCAGCCTGACCCACAAACGTATTGCCTCCTCCAGTTGTTATAGAGGCTCCTGCATGATCGCCTATTGCCGTATTGTCACTAGATGTTTCTAGAGCGCCAAGAGCATTTCTTCCTAATCCTACATTAGCACCTCCTGATGTTAAAGCATCAGCAGCATGATAACCAATAAGAGTATTTCCAGATCCTGTATTTACGGCTAAACCAGCATCCTTACCAATCCCAATGTTAAACTGAGCGGTTGTAGTAGCTTTAAGAGCTTGGTAGCCAACAGCTACATTATGATTGCCTGTGTTCGCTGTTGCACTAGTTTGTGACATAGAACCAGAACCAATAGATACGTTGTTCGCTCCTCCAGTAATTGCAGAACCAGAATTATGACCTAGATAAGTGTTATCTGTGCCTGTGGTTTTACCTCCAGCATTATAACCAACAGCATTGTTACCTGAACCTGACGTTGTTAATGAGCCTAGTGCGTGTTTGCCAATAGCCACAAGCTGACCAACCGTTGTAAGAGCATCTAAAGCGTTAGCGCCAATGGCAACATTGTCACCGCCTGTTGTACATCCTGCACCCGCAGCCTGACCCACAAAAGTATTACCAGATCCTGTTATATTTGCAGTCCCTGATGCGTCTCCAATAAATGTATTAGTACCTCCTGTGGTATTGGCATCACCACAATATGAACCCAAATAGGTGGAACCTGTACCTGATGTATGAGAATTTCCAGCGTTATAGCCTATGGCAGTTATTGCTGATGCTGTGGTTCCTCCGCTGCCCCGTAATGTATAGTGACCGAAAGCCGTATTGTTTGTTGCTTCTGTCATGCCATCGCCAGCATTCTGTCCAACCAAAAGATTACCGTTTCCAGTTGTTACCGCCCCACCAGCCGCATGACCTATAGCTATAAAAGGAGAAGCAGTTGTTGCGGCATCACCAGCAGTATGCCCGATAATAGTATTGCTACTTGCTGTGTTGAGTGCGGCTCCAGCAGCATAACCAAGGCAAACATTATTATCGCCTGTCGAGATAGCGGTGCCAGCCTCATCGCCCACTGCTACGTTGTAGTTACCTCCTGACGCAATGGAATTTCCTGCGTTGACACCTGCTCTAAAGTTTGAGGTGCCAGCAGAAGCAGTAATAATATCCGCGCCATCGGCAAAGGTTACGTCTGCTGCAAAGTTAACCGCACCATCTACATCCACTACATCTAAATTAGTTGTACCATCTACATCGATATCACCAGCGACTGTCAGCCCTGCCGCGCCAACTAGCTTGAGGTCATCGGCACTTTCATCCCACAGCATGTATGCCCCGGACGTGGCTCCGAAGAACTTAACGTCGTATCCAGTATCATCTACGCCTACGGTGATAGTGCTGTTGAACTGGGATGCGCCCGCCTGCGTCAAAGCACCGTCAATCGCCGCTGCTCCTGTGACCTCAAGTGTTCCGATCTGAAGGTCAGCTAAAGCATCTACAACTGCTGCGCCACCTCCCGCACCATCACAATATACAATGACGTTTTTACCGTTTTGAACGGTAACATTTGCTCCAGAACCTTGCGAAAGAATGACATCGTCTCCAGCGGCATTTTCAATAATAAACCAGGCGGGTGCCGTGTTTGGAGCTATCGTTACTGTGCAGTCTTGACTTAAAGATCCCGTAAACTTGATCGCACGGTACATGCCGTCTTGAAGATTTTCAGTTCCGGAACCTGGCGAAGCTTCTCGAACAGTCAAAGTGGCTGTAGAAGCATCACTCAAGGCCACCGCCTTGTACGAAGCCAGCCTGTCCACGATGTCCCAGTTATGGTTTGAGGTAGTACCCCAGGTACCCGCCTGTTCCCCAGAACCTATCTTTTCTAAACTGAAACCAGTTGTGTATGTAGAAGCCATAATCTTTTCCTATGCTGCTATATCTGTCCAATCCGGGGTTTGAGAGTCGTCAACCGCAGACCAGTTAGGTGTTTGTGAATCGCTAACCGCAGACCAGTTAGGTGTTTGTGATTCATCAATAAGACTCCAGACGTTTGTTTCTCCGGTGCCACCCGTCGCTGATACGCCTGTGGGCGTAACTTTTGCGCCACCCGTAAGCGTAACAGCGCCAAGTTCCCCTGTACCCGCAACGCCCGTAAGAGTGACATTGTTTGTTCCTGTGATTGTGACCGTACCGACTGCGCTTGTTCCCGCAACGCCCGTTGGGGTGACACTTGCGCCAGCCGTAGGCGTAACTGTTCCAATGCTTCCTGTACCCGCAACGCCCGTAACGGTAGCCGTGATACTGGGAGTAACGACCACCGTGCCAACGGCACCTGTACCCGCAACGCCTGTTGCTGTGACGGTACTAGCGCCTGTGACCGTAACGGAACCAACGGCACTCGTACCCGCAACGCCCGTAGGAACAACATCAACGCTCGTGGTAACACTAACCGTGCCAACGGCACCCGTACCCGCAACGCCCGTGACGGTAACACTAACACTTGTTGAAGCAATGACCGTACCAACGGCACCCGTACCCGCAACGCCCGTGACATCGACGGCAAGAGGAGAGTTCCACGCACCCTCACTCCAAGTACCCCTTCCCCAACCATTGATGTTTGCCAAAGCATTGTCCTCTACGCAATCCTAATAATCGCCGTGCTCGCAGCGGCAGCAGGAAAAGCCACTGTAAACGTACCCGCCGTACTGGTCTTATTTCCACCAAAATCAAGAGCACAAACAGCTTTATCACTATTCGTGTCGTTATAAATCAAAGCTCCTCGTGCTGTGATTGTCGCTGTCGTAAAACTAATATCAGCAAAGTCCGTAAATCCAGTAGTTCCTGAAGTAGAAGGGTTGACGTTGGTTAACGCACCGCCCCCAGCAGAATAACTGCCGCTGTTGGCAACTTCACCCGTAGTGGTGTAGGCCGTTGTGGCCGCACCTAATGTGGCAGTAGTGGACGATTTTCCTCCGCCGCCGATGGCGTATAGAGCCAGTTTAAAACTGTTACCGCCAGAAGCGTCAAAATCATGGGTGGCAGACAATAACTCGCCCTTAAATGATGTACACATCGCTGTTGTAATCGCCATATCACAAACTCCTTAAATTTTCCGCCAGTTCAGGATAGCCAGCTTCCCGTAATCTGGCAGCTACTGTGGCCCTGTCCTGATCTACAGCATGTTTCATATAATAGACTATAACCTCACGAACGGTATCTTTAAAAGCCTTTGCCTGCTCACGAAGAGGCTCCGGGGCGTCTTCAGCTACATAAAGTATCTTGTCTACCGCCATCTGAGCGGCCTCCTCCACCGAAAGTCCCCTGTTGTCGGTTGTAACAACAGAAACTTCCCCCACGGAAATTGAAGCATTTATTTCAAACATTTACCGCTTCTTTCAGGGCAATCACCTTGTCATGTCTGCCAAACAGAACGGGGTTGTCTACGGGCTCTGGAGGAGCCGACTCTGACTTCTTACCCACCGTCAAGGAACCATCCGAGACAGACATGACCAAGGGATCATCAAGCCGGTGGTATCCATAGAGTTTTTCTTCATCAGGCACGTTTGTGTCAAGAAGCGTGGAATCATGCGCCACTTCAATTTCCATGCCCCGAGCAATAGCCGCAGAAAGCCAGAACTCCGTACAAGCTCTACCAGCTTCCGCCATTACCAGGTTGGACTTGTACGAATAATCAATCCCGTACAGGAAAAGTTTCTCAACCTTATAAAAAATAGCAAAAGCTATGGCGTAAGGGACCGTGTTGTTGAAATAGCAAAGTCCAGTATCCTTAACCACTTCTTCAAGAGGATAAAGAACGGCGCCGGGAACCCTTTCGTCCAAAGTGCAGGTATATATTGGTCCGGGATGCACTCCCAACTCCTTACGGAGTGCTTCCGTCTGGGAACCCGCATTTTTCGTATCCAGAAATCGGGATGCCGGGTCCATCATGAAAACCCGGTCATGTTTTATGGGCACCATCATTGAATTGATGACCCACACCTCATCAAAACTCTTTCCGTTAGCGACAGAAGAGGTAAAGGTTCCCTGCGTGCTGCCAAGGCCCACGATGGCTACATGCTTCACTTTTGTCACTGAACAGCCTTTCTGACACTGTCATATCTATATTGATCCTGAACCTGTTTGGCTTCACCCAGATTTTTGAGCCATTCCAAAGACTCCGTGAATCTTCCATTGTAGAGTTGAAGAAGATCAGGTTCGCCTTTCATAAACGTATAAGCCTCAACAAGACTGCCATATAAAAGACACAATTCAGCGTTTGTCCCAAGCCAGCTGGTGCCATCGTCAGACGCGGTTATTGACTGTGGTCGATAGAAATAATGTAACTCCGCTGTAAAATTGGCATCAGGAGTGGGGGCCAGCACAAAAGTGTCTTCATCCCAGTCCCCATAATATTTTGGAGTTCCGGTTGTTGAAGGGTTTGGAGTGTAGTCCTGTAAAAAAGTTATGTGTTTGTATTCAAGAAACTCGTTTGCTGAACTATTGACAATACTAAGCGAAAAAGGCGCCAGAAAGTCCGTTGGTTTTGTAAGGAATTTTACAGACTGAGTAGCTGATCCGGTAACATTCTTGCGAAAATCATCCAGTTGACACTCTTTGAGAATCCGCTCTTCAGCGTTTATGATAAATCGGGACAGCTGGCTCACAAAAGTGCTTTCAGCATTGTCCGTGTAGTCCTTAACAGCGGTTTTCAGCGTTTCAAAAGTAAAAGCCATGTTATGCACTCACCGTTACAGGACCAGCCGAAGATTGACCTCCGCCGCCTCTAATGGCCCCTGTTGTTGCCGTTTCACCACTCACTGTGAAAGTATACGTGTCGTCAGTCACTTTTGTTATGGAGTAACCATCCGCATCCTGAATTGTTGACGAAGAAAACCCGTCGAAAGGATTTACCGTTCTAAACCTCACGGTATCTCCAGTACTTCTGCCGTGACCGGGTTCTGTCACAGTAATAACTGACGAACCTGACGCTCCTGATATAAAAGCATTGAACTCTAAAAGAACCATAACAGCCGGCTCAGTTCTGGCGGGTCGGCTTATTCTTAAAGCTTGAGGATCAGATTGATGGTGCCGGGGGTCCAACTGTGGCTGCTTGGCTTCAAACTCATCGTTCCCAACCAGCATTCCCGTCCACTCCAGAGCCATATCATTTAAACGATAAGTCCGGCCAGACCGGTCTGAAACACCAAGCGCATATTTTCCGGAAGCGTATCTAGGCATTTCAGATCCTTAAAGATTGATATGTAGGAACAAGTCTTAAAGGAACTCCATGATCTATGTCCTCCGAAGCCGCTCTTTCAAACTCTTCTTCATACACAGCTTTAAGTATCTGCACTCGATCAGGCGATCTTTTTAAGGCAATATAGTAAGACAATCCGGCAATAAGGCAGGGGAGAAAACGAAAAGGAATATCCGCATTATCAACCGCAGCATCAGCATCCTCAATTCTCTTGACCCTGTAATATATGATCTGGTCAGTTGAGTTCTCGGGAGCCGGCCAGATATTTATGGTAGGCGTGATCTGCCTGTCCACATAGAACTGGGTAGGGCGCCCCTGGGTAGTCTTCTTTGGGATGCTTAAATAATCCTGTCTGCCAACTCTGGTAATAGCTATATCTTCGCTGTCACGGCGAATAACCGCCTCCAGAATATCTCCTGACGCTTGAGAATCAGCCAAACTGGGATTTGCGGATATGGTAGTGCTGGCGCTACTTGAGCTACCCGTTATGGTTTCGCCAGAAGTAAACACGCCGGATGGAATCGTTATCGTCAAGGTAGTGGAACTTGGTTTTGTAATAATGGAAGCCGTTACACTACTTGTTCCTCCAGTTATGGTTTCACCAACACTGAGGTTGGTAGAGGCCCCTACCGTAGCGGTTATGGCCCCTAAAGGATAAGTTGTAATGGCCGAAGTCGTTGAAAGCTGGGCCACAGTCTGCGTGACCTGGTCTATTGTCCATAAATTCAATCCCCTGTTGGCCCATTCAGCGAACAGAAGATTCAAGGACCTTCGAGCCATCCGGGAATCATAGCCGGTTCTGAGTTCTAAACCGCACCTTTCAAAAGCCTCCTCTGTTATTTCGGCCATGTTCAGATTAAAATCAACCGATCCAGAAGTTGCCATGTCTAATTCCTATCCAGAGATGGACAATCTTATAGCGATAGCCACCTGTCCTATTACCAGTATGCCCACACCCCACAAGATTTTTGTTATGAAATCCAGTGATTTCTGAAGATGATGCAGGTCATTCTTCTTTATAACGTTAATCCTCTCTGAAAGAAGCCTTATTTCCCCCTGAATCTTGATCAACTCAAGCTCGTTCTTTCTTTGAAGATTTTCAACCATTTTAATAACTCTTCAAACAATGAAGAACTATTGAATAAGTATCCCCGCTACCGTGGCCTACCGTTGTGAACTTTATGTCCCCCGTGTTGCCACCAGAAGCCGCAACATTTGGAAGACCACTAATAGAAGAATAATCAAGAGTATCTGAATAATCAGCAGGAAGTTCCGCTGCAATAACGTTTGTAGAGGCGTTCCAGAGAATCTTGACGCCCATGCCAACATTGGTGAACGAAATTTTCTCAATGCGAACCCCGGAACAGGCCGTTCCATCCTGTAAAGACGAAAGGGCGGACACATCTACCTTGGTAACAGCAGATTCACCCGTTCCATCGCTTGTATTTGTACAATAAAAAACAGCTTTCTTGGGGCCATCTTCTACTGTAGTAGCAGTTACAGCATCCGCCATTTAATCCTCCTTTAAAAGATTGGGGGGAATAATCCCCCCAACATTAATTATTCAAACGGTGTGGCTAAAGTGCCGTCACCATGGAGGAAAGCTTCGCAATGCCATACAGCAGCCGTGGTTGCTTTCAAACGGATAATTCCGCCAACTAACCAACCCTGTGCCGCTGAACCAAGATCAATGGTATCGTCGTTACTTGCATCCGGAATAAAGGTGTTGGTATCCCCAGCCGTTGCTGGATCAAAAAGTTGTGCAAAACCAGAATAAAGATCACTGGCGTTGTCCGTATTGATCTGACCCGCACCTGTAAAAGTAGTTCCTACAATGAAGGTGTAGTGAAGCCCCGCTGCCGCCGTTGGTAGCGTAACAACAATACCTGCTGCACGGTTAAGAGTAAAAACTGCACCAGACTGGGTTGATTCAACGCTGTAAGTAGCAGCCGTTATATCAGTGACGTTATCATATGCAGAAACATAACCCGTAGTCGTTATATTGCCGCTGCTGTCTATGTCCAGATTGGTAGTGACTGTTCCGGTTCCCGAAGCAACAGAAATCTGTTCAAAACCGTTTTCAGATCTGACTGGACCATTAAAGGTTGTATTAGCCATTTTGGCCGTCCTCCTTACAAAGGTTTCGTTCTAGCGTCCTGTAAGAGTCTGCTGGGGCAGTCGCTAGAGCTATTTATCCCAGAAAAAAGTGGGGAGAGGTTGCCCTCTCCCCGTTACGCTTTACGCACCAGGTGAACCGAACACACAACGTGGGTCAGAGTAACCGTAACTATAACGCTCACGGGCTTTGAACCGTACATTGCCTGTATCGAAGTCGCCTTCCATCTTGGTAGACATCGCCATCCGTTCAAAATGAACGAAACCGCGAGGAGCATCGGTTTTGATAAACCAGGCATCCGTGTCCGTAAGATAGTGGTTAACGACATAACCCTGCGGGAGCATACCCATGTTCCGCGTAGCGTTAACATCGTTGTCGGCAGTTCCCGGACGAAGAGTGGATTCCAACAGACGATCCGCCACAAACTGTAACGCTGGCGGAACAATCAGTTTTTCTCCACGAACCGAAACCTTGAGTCCACGCTCATCAACAAATGCTGCAATGTCGATAAGAGCATTTTCAAGGCTGGTTTCGTTCAGGTCAGCAGCTGTGCTGGGCTCATTGCGAAGATCATTATTATTAACAAGAGGATGATCTGTTGCACAAAGCTCTTTGCCATCGCCGCCAGTAAACGTGCTATCAAAAGCATTATTCAACGTAGCTGCACCCTTCACCTGTTTGGTGTTGGCCATGCTGCGTGCCAAAGCTTTCGTATAGCGCGAAGCCAGACGATCATAGAGATTATCCTCGATTGCTTCTTCCGTAATGGAGAAAGCAAGCGCGATAGTCTCATGCGTATACCTTGCGGTGTACGCTTCTTGGGCGTCATCAAACGAAATGGCTGAACCTTCAGCTTTCACTGGGGCTGAACCAAAACCAGAGAGCATTACCTCTTCTTCAAAGGCACGCTCTGAAGATTCAGTGTCATAGATCTCTGCTGCTTCGTTGTCGTATCTGGCATACTCAAGACCGAAAAGGGCATTGAGGCCAGGTTCTAGCTCTTTTGCTAGTTGGGCTCTACTAATAGCCATTTTTCAATCCCTCCTATACGCCAGTGGTTGAAGGAGTACCAGCCGCAATAGCACCATTGTTGCTATTGAAGTGGTTATTCAACCGTACAATTGCCCCGATACCAGCCGCTGAAAAATCAGCATTCTCTGGATCATCGACCCAACCCACAATCCTCATTTGCAGAGCTGCCGTGGTAGCAATCGTACTGATCGCAAGGCGACCTAACGATACACCAGTGGCGTCTGTTCCTGTGATGGCGGTTGAGAAGTTGGCGTTAGCAAAAACTGCGGCTCTCGCCGTAGCTTTACTTGTCCACGAAGCATCCGTTGCAATTACATAAAGTTGCATCGGGTCATCGTTGACAAACGCCTTTACCGGGTGATTGGAATCTGCCCCGGAACCGGGCCAGTAATTTTTCCAAACTGTTTTTCCAGTGGTAGAATCCACATACTCACAACCCTGAAATACGCCAAGCATACCAACTGTTCCACCAGCAGCCGCTCCAGGAGCGTCAATATAGCCGGTAGAAAGAGGTATCACGGGTTCGCCATGATACAACTTGTTGGTGTTACCATTTGCAATTTCATAAGCGGAGTATTGGGTCATACCAGTGGAATTAGAGGCCCCGCCCTGTTTGCTTAAAGGACGAAGGCCAAAGCTTCCATTAGAATTAGCCATTTAGGTTTTCTCCTGGCCCTCATTTTGAGGACCTCCAAAAGTTACACGAGATTGCCGGTCAGGTGTGCTGATCGGCATGGCTGGATGTTGTTCACGAGCTAAGTCGTTATCAACCGCCGCCATTTGATTGCGAGTCATGCCCCGATAGTAATCGTTGCGTTCCTCGGCAATCTCAACCGGAACTCTTGCAAGCAGAAGACCACCTACGCCTATAACACCAGCATGTTTACCGTCTTCGATGGTTGGGATATCAAAATCAGGGAATTCATCACCACGTACCAGTTCGTATCCCTCTCGGGAACGCGCTGCTACGTTTTTACGGTCATCAAATCCCATAACTTCGGACCTTATCCAACGATGTTTGTAACCCTCTGGAGCGGGTGGTGCGTCCAACATGGACGGGGGCTTCCAAGGTTCCCTGCGTGCTTGCCCTGCACGGGTTTGGTTGGCTCTTGGCGTTCTCGTAGACTCTTGGCGAGTTGTGTTCTCAGTAGTCATGGTCAGTCCCTCACATATTTTGCATATTCTTCAAGAGGCACATTAAGCCTCTTAGCGATAGCAACTTGTGAGGCACTAAGCCGCACAGTTTTTCGTCCACTTCTATTGCGGGATCTAGAAGATTCAGCTGACGCAACTTTTCTCCCACCCGTAGGTTTTGAACCAGAATTCAGTTTCTGAGGAAACTCACTTCTCATTCGTTTATCAAGCTCATCATAGTAATCATTGGAGGTTGGGTCAAACCCTTCATCCTCAATTAAACGTCTGTGAACCCCAAATGCTGCATATGTCATAACTTCGTCTTGGCCAAACCAGTCGTTTTTAGCAGCCCAAGCCTCTGCTTTGGGGTCCGCAACCACTGCCGGCTGGGGCGGAACAGGTGCCTGAGCCGCTGGAGGATTGGCAACATTTTCCCTATTTCTTTCGTTTGATTTAACCGATGTCAAACGGGATTTTTCAACAGAAAGATTGGACAAGGCCTCCTGAGCCTCTATCATTGCGTCCACATCCCCTGTCTCGTGGGCCTCTTTTAAAATTCTTTTAGCAGTATCAAGTTCGCTATCAACACGCCCCTCAAACTGCTTGATAAAACCTTTGTCCAGATTATTAAGTCTGTCTTTAAGGGTTTGGTTTTCCTTCTGGACGTTTTCCGCATACTGGATAGCGGTCTGCTTCTGCCGCTCTTCCTCTCGAAAACGCTTGGTTAAATCCCCTATCCTGCCACGGACATTGGTGCTGTATTCCTCCAGTTCCTCATCAGAAGCGGCTTCCTGTACTTCTACGGGCTCAGGAGCGGTTTCTTCCGGTTTCGGGGCCTCTGGGGAAAGATCTATTTCTGTGGCTTTCTCTTCGCCGTCTCCAACATCAATATTGGCTTCATCTAATTCAGGTGGCATGGCTTTTCCTCCATGGTTTCTTTCTTCTTTCTGGTTAAACGTGTTTTATGTCATCCGGTTCCAGAATGGTCGCAATGACTTCGTCATCATTTATGATGCGAACTTCGCCACCATCAATCTTGAATCGAGCACCGGCATAACGTCCTATGCAGACCCAGTCGCCTTCCTTGCACCAGCTGGTGTCTTCTGCGTTTCCAAATTTTGCGGGGTCTTTATAAGCTAGTGGTCCTACTTTAAGAACATAGGCAACAACCGTGGCAAGAGCTTCCCGGTCTATAACAGCATCTGGGATATGAACGCCCCCTTCTGTCATTGCTTTGCCCATATAAGGCATAACCAGCAAACGCCATCCCGTGGGTTGCGGAAGACGTTCTTTAAGCTTTTTCTCTACAAGAGAAGGATCTAAAACTTTTTGATTTTTTTCAATGTACGCAGAAGCTGCTGCGGCATTTTCCGACGCTACAACGTGGTCGGGCACATATAGAGTTTTGGTCATTCTTCCTCCGAAGATTGCAGGAGATCCTTGATCTCCTGTTCAGCAAATTCCAACCCGTTGAGTTCTCCAACAAGTTGCCTGTACGATTCCATGTCTTTCGGGGAACCGTGCAGGATGGCGTTCTGTGTTAGTTCTATGCGTCCCTGGATACTCTTTAACAAAGAGTATGCAAAGGTCGTTGGGTCTGCCATTAATAACTACCGCTGTAAGCCTTTCCTTTAATCGCTCCGCCCTTGGAATACTTTATGGGGCCGCGCTCAGTAAATCCCATGCCGCCTTGCATATATCCAAGTTCATCGACAACGGCTCCGCCCATGTTTCTGGGTTTACCGCCTTCTTCCACTTTCTTTAGATACGTTGCCTGATCACTGGCAGCGTGAAAATCAGCAGAAGTCGGATTTTTTGAAATTAACTCACTAGGGTTAGGGCCTCTAGTTACACCTTCATCACTTGGGGTTTGGGGTACAATAACATTATAACCGTCCGTAACCCCATCACCGTCCTTATCAACTTCGACAACGGTGCCGTTATTTTGAGCAGCGTACTTATCCGCATCAGCTTTTTTAGTGTATGTTACACCTTCGGTATTAGTGCGTGTTGCACCTCCACCCTTCTGATAAGGAATAGGCTTACCGCTTTTTGTTTTAGGCATCAGAACCTCCGTGTCTTACTGGCCATTCCGCCATCGTTGCGCCTAAGATACTCTGCTTCATCGTAAACATCTTGCTTGGCCGCGTGAAAATCAGCAGAAGTCGGCTCTCTGGAGCTGGGAAACAATGCATCTAGTCTGGCCCGTTTGGCTTTCCTCGCGTACAACTCTTTTGCACCTTTTATTGCGTCCCGCCTTCGTTCTGCCGGTGTTCCAGAACGAACACCATAAGTTGATGTATCATCGTCTGGCAGCATGGCGTTTCTAATTGTTTCCTTCCAAGCGGTTGGGCTTCCTTTGCGTCTTCCTCGTCTTCTAACTTTAACAGCCATCAGAAGGTCCCCTTTCCATCGTTGTTGTTAAAATGACGAGCACGAACCTGGTTCTCAGTGCTCTTGATCAGAGAACTGTCCTCTGAATGCTCTTCCTTGTTCCGCATCAGGGGTTTCATCGACCCTATGCTTACAATCATAACCGAACCACCACCTTTGTAGCCAGCCATGTCGTTCATTCTTGACGCTCTGTCCATAAGACCACCTGCTCTTTCCATAGAGATGCCCATTTGATCAGACATCTGATTAGCCATTCCGCCGCCCCTGTATCCAGATTTCATTTTCGCATACGCATCAGGACTGACAGTGCTTTTACTTTTAGGGCGAGATGTTCCCGCCTTTTTACGCCTGTTTATATTCTCAACTAAAGACATTAACATTTCCACCTTTTTCTGGCCTGTCTCAAACGACTTTTTGGGTTTTTAGCCGCTTTTGGAAACTTTTTCATCTGTCCGGCAGATCGAGCACAATAGGACTTTCTGCGTTTAGCCGCCGCGCTTCCTTTTTTAACCTTACCCGTAACCGCTGTTTTAAGCTTGGAACCGGGGTTAGCTCTACGATGAGCAGCAACACCTTTCTTTGTCATACCAGCACCCTTGCTGGTCTTGCGATAGTTGGCGCCCTTACCTTTAGTGGTGCGCCTTATGGGTTTTTCTCGTCTAGCCATTTTGTTTCACGTGAAACATCACGCCTTTTTTCTAGCCCTTTTCTTAGCCGAAGCAGAAGGCAGTTCCGAATAATGATAAAGCTTTTTACTACTCGGTGTATGTTTTGCCCCAGAATGTACATCACCATTGGGCATTTTGTGAGTACCGCCTGTGTGCTTACTACCGTCTTTAAAATAATGACCCACACCTTTAGCCATATTAAGCCCTCTTTTTCCTTGCTTCCGACAAGGCTATCGCAATAGCCTGTTTTTTATTCGTAACCTTCGGACCCTTCTTACTACCACTACGCAACTTACCCGCTCGATATTCCTTCATAACCTTGGAAACTTTACGTTTCCTTCGACCCGTTAGCTGTTTACGGGTCTGTGCGCGAGATATTGCCATTAAAACACTCTGGTTTTTCTGGCCATGCCGCCGTCATTACGTTTTAAAGTATCCGCGTCAGATATGGTTTTAGCAGATTCCTCTAACAACTTATTAACACGAGCACGGTCAGCGTTAGATATATTTCTAGACCCTTCGCCTAATATTTTTTTCGCTACTTTACTTAAACCTCTACCCATTCCTTCCCCAACTTTACCCATAGAACCAGCACGAGCACGGTCAGCGTCAGATATAGTTCTAGACCCTTCGTTCAGTAATTTTTTTGAATGTTTCCTTCCCATCCGGCCTGCAATCTTTCTATCTTGATCAGAAATTGTTCGTCCCTTCATAACTATTCTCCTCTTCCAGCTGTTCCCTGTTGGATACGCTCACGATTGACCTCTGCGCGTAACAGGGCAATATCTTCTTGGGATTCAATCTTCTCTGCGGCCAGTTCTTCCTTGGATTCCTCTTTTGCCATGTCAAAAAGCATTCTTTCGGAAAATTCCTGGGATTTTCGCTCCAGATCAGCCGCTTTTATGTCCAGTTCCTTGGATCGAAGCTCAACAAGCGGATCTTGTTCGCCTTCAGGCGGTGGCATTAACGCAGACATCACTTCTTCAGTATACTGTGCGATCTTTTCAGCGACCATGGCCTCTGGATCGGGCATCTGGGGCATCGGAGGGACCTCTTGAGGGGCCATTTGACCCATTTGAACCGCGTTTTGGACCTCCATGACCTGTTGTTGCACCGCCATCATCTCTTTTTCGACCTCTTCACGGGCTTTTAGGGCGATATGTTCGCACAGATGCCCTTGTAAAGCTGCAAAAATGGGCGGAGTTGACCCTGGTATGGGTGTTTTCATGAATATTATGTGCGCCGTCATATGTGCATCGTGATCTTGCCCGGGAAACGCCTTCAACGGCTGCATGCCCACGGATGCCGCATTTTCCGTAGCCGGATCTACAGGTTGAGGCGGTTGGGGGGCGGGCAACAGGGCTTCAATGTTATGAACACCTATGGCTTCGTAAATTCTGCGGTAGGCTTCATACATGTTATGCATTTCAGGGCTTGCCTGAGCAAGTTGCAGCTGGGTCTGGGCCAAAGCCAGTCTTTGAGACATCGAAAAGATATTTGGATCAGAAACAGGGATGACATCAACACGCTCGTCAAAATCCGTCTGCTTGATCGACGCTTCCGCGTTATAGACGTTATACGGATACATCGGAGGGAGTGATTCAGCAAACACACGGGCCAGCATCCTGAATTCCTGCTTCTGTGCGTAATGCAGCCTTTTGTGTATGGCTGACATCACCTTGGAGCCACGTTCCAGAAGAGCAACTGTCGTTCCTACTGCCGCCTGCTGGTTTCCGTCGCCAACCTGAAGGTCTGCAATCGCAGCAAAACGACGGCCAGCATCCACCACAAAACCAAGAAGAGACATCAGTGTCTGGCTTGGTTCCTTGTAAGGAAGCGGCATTATGCTTTCACGAAGAGCGCCGCCCGGAACATCAATATCACGAAATTCGCCCGGAGAAAGCGGCTCGTCCTGGTCACGGATACGAATACCACGCGCTTTGAACCCGGCTGGAAGATTGGCCAGAGTACCTGAGTCAATAAGCTGTCTGAGTATGGAGGTCGCGGATCGTCCCAGACCCCCAATCATGTGAAGAAGGCCGAACCCGTAAAACCCAAGACCGGGCAGGAACTTGTAGTGGGAAAAATACTCTAACTTACGATAAAGATCATCACCCTGCACCCAGTTACGGCGAACGGAAAGAACTTTTGAACTGCCTTCGTCTATCGTAACGATGTAAGGAAGCTTGATTCCTGTTGTCTCTCCGTCTATCGGGTTCAGGTGTTCATACCCCGGAATATCCAGATCCGTGTGAATTTCCAGAATGGTGCATTCCTGATCGTCGGAAGTTGTTTTCTCAACACCCATGAGCCGGCGTTCTTTTTCACGAACTTCGTCAGTGCTCTCATAGGGCTCGAGTTCTACTTCCCGGTAAAAACCGGCGGCCTGCTGCTTGCGTACATCGTTCGTGTTCATGCGCGTTACGTGCGTGATGCGCGAAGCACTGCCCAGGTCACTGGCGTTATACGGAACCAGAAGATCATCAGCGGGAACGAATCGGGAAACAGCCCGGTCCAGAATGTCGTCATAATAGACTTTCTTGAAAGCACTGCCGGCAAGCGGCAGATAGAAGAGCAACCGATCCATTTCCGGATCATACTCGTCCATGATATGCGTGATCTGGTAGTTCATGAATTCCTGGACACGCTGGGCCTGCGTCTGGACATCCGGAGTTGCGGCCCCCACCACCTGTGTTCTTACAGGACCTGAACTTGGCAACAGTTCTTTATAGGCCTGCGCCTGAAACTGCGTAATGGCTTCCGCGATAATAGGGTGTGTTACGCCGCTGGACCCTCGAAAAGGTTCCTGTCTTTCTTCGTACTTTATTCCAAGTAAATCCAGACCATCCGTGTAGGCGTCCTCCCATTCCTGACGCCCACTCTTGTCGTCCTCGTAATAGCCTATAAGTTCCGAAGAGATATCTGAAAGATAACGCTCATCTATGACTTCCGCCAGGTTGGCATCAGGATCTGACTGAAGCTCCCCCTGAACCATTTCTTCCAGTTGGCCAAATACAACGGAACCATCTTCCTCTTCAATAAAATCACCAAGATCCTCTGTCTCTTCCTCAATAACAACCTCTGTTGGTTCTTCCAGCGGCATACCGGAGGCAGGCATTGCATCAGAAATAAGGGAGGTAGGTTCTCTGGCCATAATTAATTCCTTTTACCTGTCTCTTCATTCTTATCACTCTTGGGCGGCTTTGGTTTTGGCGCAACTGCTCTTTCATAATATATGATAATCTGTTTCTGCTGCTCTATATACCGTTTAATTTCCGCCATATTAAGGGCCAGAGTCTCATAATCCCTGACACTCATTGAATAAAACAGAAAATTTCCATTGTACTTTTTATAACGCTTTTTAAAATCCTCAAAATTCTGCTCAGTAACAACAAACCAGGTGATATCATTCAGGTCAAGCTGACGAGGCCTGTTCTGGGTAGGAATAACACGGTCAACCTCAACCGTCTTTACCTCAATACGCTTTAGCGCATCCCAACTGCTGCAACTACTGAGCAGGAGGGATAAGAGTAATGCGCCGAAGACTCTCAAACAGCTTCTGTGTTCCACGGTTTATCTTTTCTTCCACCAGCTTGGGTTTCTGTTGGCTCAACCGGCTCAGATTGTGCTTCCGCAACTTACCAATCAGTTTGTTCCTGTAACTCTCTGCTTTCTGCAACTCTATGCCCAGATCCTTGTTCAGTTTACGATATTTATCCGCATCTTCAACAAGGGCCTTGATTGTGTTGTCCTGCGCCTGTTTTGCAGCCTCCAGTTTAGCCGAGTTTTCGGTCAATATCTTGATTCTGTTCTGGGTGTCCTTGTAATAATAATAACCGCCATAGGCTGTGCTGCCTACGAAGCCAACAACAAAAAGAAGGATGTATATTTTTATCATCATTTATTTCTTTGCGCTCATGTACGCGGTCATTCCCATGTACGCCCCAACCACACCCGCCATTCCTATATAGAAAGTGGCGAATAATGATCCAAGCGCATTTATTCGTGAATCCGGGAAGATCGGCAGAAACACGAGCGCCGTGAAGACTATCATTACAATAAGGGAAACCCATGCCATCTGCCTTTGAGCGTCGGCCTTCTCCTCCTGGGTTTCTGCTTCCTGAATCGCTTTTACTGCAACCAGTTCCGCATCACTGACCACCCCGTCCCCATCCAGATCATACTGCTCATAAAGGCTGTCTTTCTGAAGGGTTTTCTTGCCTTTGGGTGTGGTTTTTTTGCTTTTGGCTGCCATTTTACTTGTTCCTCAAGATTGGGTTATCAAGTGCTCTCTTCAGCGCCTTGAAAATTCTTTTTTCCAGAGCGTCCAGTTTGCTGTCCACCTGTGTGATCTTTGTATCAAACCGTGTATTGGCCGAGTTGATCTTGTTGTCCAGTCGTGTAGCTGCGGATTCTACCACATCCCGAACCGTTTTTTCATTACGGGAAATCACTCCCTGCATATTGACACCAGACTTTTTCATTGAACTCAGGTGTTCTTTGGATGTGTTTTTAAGTCTTTTCTCCAGAGCATCCAGTTTTGTATCCATCTGGCCGAGTTTTGCGTCAAACCGCACATTGGCGGCATTGATCTTGTTGTCGAGCCGGGTTGCCAATGCTTCTGCTGCGTCCTGCCCGGACTTTTTACTGACCGATATCATCCCGCGCACAACCTTCTCGGATTTTGTTATCAGTCCGCGCACAGCCTCCTCAGACACGCGCACAACTCCCCTTGTCTCTGAATCAAGTGCGCGGGATCTTGCCTCAACAGCCGAAAGTTCACTGTAAAGTTTGCCTGCATCGGCCCTTGTATCCTCCCTTATGTCTCTGGTAACTGTCTGTATTTCCCCTACCCTCGTGCGTACCGAGACCATCTCCCTGCGTGTTTCTTTTACACTTTTCGCCATAACGGCAAGTTTCTTGTCAAAACCGCTCAGATCGGGGGCTGTATACCGCTCGATCTTGGACCGCATGTTCATGTAGTCCTTGTAGAACTCAAAACCTGCCCACAATCCACCGCCAAGGGTGCCGATCAACGGCAGGATAAGCAGGAGCTTGTTGCCGCCTATCTTTATGCCCTTGTACTCAACTTCAGCCATCTTTTATGACCTTTTTCAAGCGACCCTCAATTGCCGGCAATAAGCGAATGCCACAATATCCTATGACAAAGGCCATTGCCGGCCCCCAGGTCATATCAAGGGCAAAATGCTTCATGATCGGCGGAATAAACCACTCCGCTGCTATAACACCAACAATAATCGCAATCCCCACATCTTTAAGCCCCATCCAGCTAAATCGCTTTTTGACGAGCACATTCACACTACCCCCAACCGAGGAGCTTATGATGCAACAAAGCTTGGCTCCGAGCATTTGGATTAAATATTCCATCTACTTTCTCCACTGGCTTTCAATCAGAGATTCCATAATTCCGTTTGAAGTACCAAAAACCACGTAATTCTGCATATAATCGACCATGTTTGGCCCATCCGGGACAGATGTCTTCCTGAAGAACACGGGTGCATCTGAAATCCCCGCAGATTTGAATATGCCTCTTGTCTGGGACATCATGCCCATCGCCACCATCGTAACCGTCTGGGCGTTGGCTCCATATCGCTGGCTTGGGGCTATTCTGGCCACCACCGTTTCCGCTGCCCGAGCCTGAGACATGCGAACCTTTGTTTTTGCTGACTTGCCGGCTTTAACCTTGACGGTGGCTTTGGGTTGTGTATTCGTGGGCGTGTTCTCAGCCGTTTCAGTTGTTTCAGAAGAACTGTCTGACTCTTCGCTGCTGTCCGGGGAGGATGTTTCTGTCTCACTGCTGGCCTCCACTTCCGCCTCAATCTCTGCCTCTGCCTCTGCCGCAGCTTCCGTCGTCTCCTCCGTGTCAGATGAAGGGGACTGAATCGTGGGTTCCGCTGGTGCCGCTGGTTCTGACGGAGGAGGTGGAGGAGCCGTTTCAGCGGCGGGTTCGGGGGCAGCGGCGGCATCACTCGAAGCAGTCGTCGTATCCGGTGCAGTTGTGGCCGGAGGCGGCGAAGATGACGACGTATCTGTTGTTGTCGCGGGCACGACCACCTCAGCCACCTGAACAACCTCCGTCTGTGCAGCCTGTTCAATCTGGTTCTGGATCTCTGTCTCAACCTGCTGCTGTATCAGAACCGTCTGGTAATCAATCGTCAGACTTGGGTCACTGAACTGCGGCCCGTAAAACCCTGTAGGATAGCCGGCATCGATGCCGTACAGGGCGAACATACCGGTAAGGACGCCATAGCTGTTCTCTGCAACCGTGTCCGTGAAGCTGAAATCCTTCAGTCCTGCCCATGTCAGTTCTTCCTGATGGGTGAAAGTTTCCACGGTGGTGTTTCCGTCCTGTAATGTGATGGTAAGCTTGAAAATGTCGCGGCAGTCTCCTGACTGCATCACACTGGTACAGCTATCAAGGACCGAATTGCTCTGGTGGCTGTTGATTGTCACACCGCTGTTCAGCGTAAATCCTTTCTGAACTTCCTTTTCAGTCAGTGGCACATTAAAACTGGATGTGTAGGTGCCTCCACCGCCCTGTGTTCCGGAGGTGCAGTACTTTCCGCTCTGGCAACCGTGCCCACTGCCCACGGAAGTTCCACCGGACGCCGTGAAGCCGCTCATGGCAGGTGCAAGGTTGTCAGTTGTCTTGTCTTCCGCATAAACCAGAGATGGAAACAGGACTATGGCACCCGCGATAAGAGCAGACAGAAACAACAATGAAACAAGAGGAAAGATTCTCATGGCGTGGTATCCGGATTTTCATAATCTGCTTCGGCTTCGCTACTCTCTGCCTCTTTTTCCGCTTTCAGCTCCGCTGCCTTCTCTGCCTCAATCACGAGACGAGTTCCTTCGGGCGCCTTGCCGGGATTCTCCAGCCACGCTTTTTTGGCTTTGTCGCCTATCTGACCCTCATACGGGCACGGAGTCCCAGCCGCCATCATGGCATCGAACACCCGTTTGTCCTGACAGAGCAGACTGACACCTGCGACCTTTAGTCCCATGCCGTACAGTGAACGCGCCAGTTTCAATCGCTCGCAGTTCTTGTCGCGGATGGTTTTGCCACCGCTCAGTCCAAGAAATCCGGTCTGCACAGCCGCCGAAACCCCCGTCACGCAGACATCGGAATTGTTCACCACCACGCTTGGAGAACTGGCCGTGGACGGTGTTTTATCGACAACGGTGTTTCCAGATGAAGTCGATACCGTGTTTGAACTGCTGCTTACCGTAGAGGATACTGTTGAAGAGGTGACCGTATCCACCGCATGGGCAGAGAACAGGACGCCTGTGACCACCAGGAAAAACCCGGCTGCAATGGCGACCCGTGCTGTGCCTGTGCGTCTCACGATCAGATCACGCCTTTTTCCTTCAGGACAAAACCGATCACGCCTCCTGCAATCCCTACCCAGATGAGAAGGGGAAGATTGAACACCACCCCGCAACCTACGATGATTGCACCAGCGGCTCCGTAACTGGACGGCTCCGTCATACGATCTGTTACCCACTTGATCATGTCACTTCCTTTTCAGTCTGTTAATAGTACTGTCTCGAAGCATGGAGGAATGCTGCAGGTTCCTCGTCTTCCTCATCGCTGTCAAGGCGTACAAACCCACCCTTGCGATATCTGATAAGCGCCATCGACATGCTGTCGCAGTAATCGTCATGATCACCGTTCGGGAACGCGGCACACTCATCGATCACGTCTTCCGAGAACTTCTTCTCGGGCGCCCACACCTTGCCGGACTCAAATATGGGCGCCACCATATGCATCCTCGTGTGTTTGTCCTTGCCCCTGGACGGGGTATAGTTGACAACAGGAATCCCCATCGTCCGCAACTCGTCCGTTAACGGTGTACCACTGGCCTTCGCTTCAATCAATACCATATCCGGTTCCCAGTACCTGTATTCCTCCATGGCCTGCGACTTCAGTTCAGGAAAATCCCACCGCCCGCGCTTCGCATCCATCAGTATGAGGTTGTCGGCACCCCCCTCGTCAGGCCGGAATACACCCCACGTCGTAATCGCACTGTAATCCGCCGTCTCCTTCTTACTAAACGCCGTATCGTAACTCTGCATGATGTAACTGACCGCCGGTATGGCCTCCTTCTCCCACGTGTTCCACCACTCCTTCTTTATGATGGCACCCTCATCCGCTACAGGGTTCTGCTGCCACTGTGCATTCCACTTGCTCAAAGACAGTGAAGCCTTGACCCTGAGCAGCTCGTCCTTCTTCCAGAACTCCGGCCAGAGGATGTTCCCACTCGGAAGTATGGCAGGAAACTCTATCATGTCCCACTGGTCCGACATGATATCGGACGCCTGACCCCGGATCAGTTTCCCCGTCAGATCCTTCAGCGACCACCGCGTCATAACCACAACAATGGAACCACCGGGCTGCAACCGCTGGCGAGGACCTGACGTATACCACTCATACGCATTCTCCATCGCCGTCTCCGACAGCGCATCCTGTTCCGAATGCGGATCATCAATAATCAGCAGATCCGCACCACGACCGGTAATCGCACCACCGACACCCGCCGCGTAATACTCACCACCCTGCCCCGTCTCCCAGCGGCCAGCAGCCTTGGAATCCGCACGAAGCTCAACTTCAGGAAAAATATCCCGGTAAACATCCATGTCCATAAGGTTCCTCACCTTGCGACCAAACCTTACCGCCAGTTCAGCCGTATGCGTCGTCTGGATGATCTTCAGCTTCGGATTCTTCCCTATCAGCCACGCAGGTAACAGATAAGACGCAAACTCACTCTTCGTATGACGCGGAGGCATGTTGACAATGATCCGTGAACCGGGGTTCACGGCCAGCTTTTCAAACTGCTTCGCTACCTGCTTGTGATGAGACCCCTCGATAAATCCGTCATATACATGCTTCACAAATACCATGAAGTCGTCCCTGGCCCGCTGACGAATGCCAAGGGTGCGCTTCGCCTGCTCCAGAGCCAGTACCTCACGTACAACCTCATCAGGTGCATTTAACATGTTTAAATCCCATGCAGAGCCATGTAAGATAATATATGGCCGATGTCGTGAATATACACGGAGAAGACAGAGGACCCAAGGCTCTTGAATGCCCGTCCTGCGAAAGCATGAGATTCTTTCTTTTTCCAGATAACATCGCCCAGTGTGTGGAATGTACCGCAAGCTGGGAAATATGCATGTTTGGAACTATCTATCTGTCCCCGTCCAGGGCCAAATGAAATTACATACGAAAAAAATTGTGGGGCACTCTGTTTCAAAATGAAGGTGGGGGCCTTCGGGAAAGGTGCGCGGACGGGCGGCCAATGGTTAATAGGAGCAATTATATTTCTAAAACTCTATATTCCTCCTCGCTCTGCTCGGAGGGGGCGGCGGCCCGACGTGAGCCCGATGGGGCGGGCGGCCGGAGGTCGATTGACCTCCGGCCTAAGTACCTAGGCCCGATTAGTTATCTGGCGTTACGTAATCTAATGCGCCTTGCAAGTAATAATATATTTCCCGAATTGGCTTGCGCGGCGTGGCATGGAGACTGTTGTCGTTTTTATACACCAAACAATAGCCACGAGCATATGGTCCGGAGGCGTGATCTAATTCTAATTGTGAACTAGGCCCAAGCTTTTCATTTAGTGATGCAACCAAAGCTTCAAGATCGTCGCGTTTATATCTATTCATTTTCATACTCCCTAAGTTTACGTTTCAATTCCGCGTTTTCTTCGCACAATTCGCGGATACTTTCCTTGTGTTTGCAAGCTTCGTTTTCAATAAGCTTTTCTTTCTTGTCGTGGTTAGTTGTGTTGGCTAGATCGTCAAACAATTGCTGTAGACCTTTAAGCATTAGATTATCTGTCATGGTTCTCACTTTCTTGGTTAATGGGCGCGGCAATGCCGCGCCCATGTTTGGTTTACACCGCTTTTGATATCGTGGTGAACGGTTTGGTTTTCTTGGTGCAACGGCCTATGAATTTTGCGGTTTTCTTTTTGGAATAATTAAGCTTTTCGCATAATTCTGTTATGACTTCTTGGGCCTCATCTTTATCAAAATTGTTATTAGTCTTATCTCTTTCAACAGAGATACCATGTTTAAACCATGCAACCGCATCATTCTCTTTTATTGCTTTTTTGATAGCGGTTAAATTAGCCTTAGCATCGGCTTCTTTTTTGTGCCACGTAAAATATGCCTCACCACATTCTTTAATGGTGGTAATTTTAGTTTCGTCATTTAATGAAATTGTTTTCATCTTTCTCGCTTTCTCTGTTTGTCGTTTACAACATGCATGTTGTACCACGTAATCCCATGATATGTAAACCCATAAAATGCAATTAATCGAAATTAATTTCAAAGCTTTTCGGTTTTAAAAACTAGGTCTTCGCGCCGCGTAGCGTCAAAGCTTTGGCATGGCATGGCGCGGCGCTGGAGCTGTGGAGCTCGAAGCTTTGGCCTGGCGCGGCGCGTTATCATTGCATGTATATACTACGTCTATACATAGACGCGGCGGCAGCTGGGTCGGTTATGTCCCGACCCGACCCCGACCCGACCCCGACAACTGGGCAAAAAAAGAGGCGACCCGAAGGTCGCCCCAGTTGGCTCAAGAAAGATTGCCCGACTATCTCTTGTTCTTACTCTTACAAAACATTGAGCGGGCAGCGCACGTTACAAGAAACTGGCCATTGGCCAGCAGGCCTATGAATATCCAGCTTCTCAAATCCGGAAACCCATGCTCAAAAAAGAAAATCGTGAACATTGTCAAAAATGCAATGCCCAAACTCAAGCAGGTAAACTCCAAAAACCTAGACACAATAGGACTCCGCGATTGGTTTAATTGATACGGCATTGGGATAATCGGCGTAGCACTCAACGACGTTATCCGCGTCGTCAATCCAAACCTTGTACCGCTCGCCCTCGCACTCTGGACAAGTACGGTTTACGTAAAGCGTAGCGCTGCGCTGGTGCTCAAAGTATCCGAAGCCTTCGCACTCTGGACAATCAAGTGTGATTTCGTATCGCATTTTAATCTCCTAAAAATTGTTGACCATTATATACTAATCCCATAGAATACCATGGTCAACAACAAAGGTATGAACACATGAAAAACCTTGATCCAAACTATGGCGATAATACAATTTGCGATTGTTGTGGTGTCGTGTTTGATGTTCGCAATTCACCCCATGAGGTTATAGACGACCCTAGGATCGTTGGATCATCACTATGGCTGTGCGGTAGTTGTTGTTCTAAATATGAAGATACGGAGGAATGAACACATGAAAAACCTAAACCGGCGACCTACTTGGGAATTAAAAAACATGGTTAAAGCATTATCATTACATAGTTGGCTGAATACACCCGCTGAAAACCAACGGCTGGAAATAGCTGAAGAGGAATTAGCAAGGCGCAGCAAGGAAGGGTTCGCGGTCAAGTAATTGATCCAAGTCTACCGCCCAGCTGTTACAGCTGGGCGGTTTTTTGTGCCTGGTTTCCGGGCGCGAGGTTATACTATCTATCCCGCTACTACCGGGATACGGCGGCAGCGGGTCGGGTTTTGTTGTATCCCGACCCCGACCCGACCCGACCCCGACGCATAAAAAAGGGAGGCCCGAAGGCCTCCCAAGTCAACACCCGAATATTTGAGGGTTACGCTACCGGCCGCCTAGCGCGTTCTGACGTGAGTAGATCAGATAGAGCGCCATCCATTATCAAAGTGTTGGTCGGTTTTTGGCTCCAATCAACCTCGTAAACGTCAACCCAAACATCGAGCGCGGGAGTGGCTTTCTTTATCTTGTACCAATATTCCGCATCCGCATGGCTTAGAGGATCTTCGGTTAGATAAACATCACCGCAATTCGGCCTGGTTTTGTTAGCCGCAACAAATGCGGCAGCAAACTCATTAGACTCGAACTCTGGCAAAACCCAAGCCAACGCCTTTGCTTTCTTAATCCAAAGCAAACCGCCAGCCTCGGAAACACCACCAGAGGCGTAAGGGTAACCGTCGTGATGTTTGTAAACGTGAAAATCGCCTTGTGAACCGGTGAAAGTGTAAACCGCTCTTGTAGACATTTGATAATCTCCTAGTTAATTGTTGACCATGGGAGTATATGGGAGTAGTGTGATAAGGTCAACAACAACGGAGAAAAATGATGTTAAAAAAAATTGGTGAATGTTCTGTGGATAGTGGCCAAATATTAATTGCCGATCCCTGTTACGTCCTACGCGAAGATGGTCGGGCCTTTCCTAGCTTTGATGATTTTTGCGATACCTTGCAAAACGAAAATTTCCCACGCTTTCGGGCCTTCGGTGGTTTAGGTGTTGTCGTTACTTCGGGGCATGGGGACGGTGGCTATCCTGTTGAAGCGGATATTGTGGACGGTGTCGTTCACTCTGTGAAAATAACGTTTATTAAGGAGAAACCGGACAATGCATAAACTAAAATTCCATAACGACAAAAACAACACCTTGTCGGATATGATAGCGTGGGCAAGTGATCGCCCACGCAAAATCCCATACGTTAAGGAATACACTGACGACATGGGATTGTGGTTGGTTAAGGATCACGGAATTTATCTGATGTCGCCAACAGATGAAAAATTCACAGATGCCAAAGGCGTCATAAACAAAGTCGTCTACGCTAAAGGCTTTAAACCTACGAAGGCAAACCGCGACACATTGTGGGATAAAACCTACGACGTTAGCCGCGACGACTTCGCTGAGTTTTTTCCGCTAGAACCTCAACAGGTTAAACGGGTCAAAGATGGCGCGCCTATTGAAATTAGATTGAGCGATACGGAAATGCACGTTTTGGTTTGACAGAGTTATCCGGCGGGGGTCATACTTCGCCGGATTACCTCCCTGCGAGTTCCGCGGCAGTTTCACCAAGCTGCGCGGAACTCGAACAACTCACCCCCGCCCCCAGGGCGGGGGTCTTTTTATGCGGCGCCCTCTCGAGATCCCGACCCCGACCCGACCCGACCTGGGCGCCCCAGCGCTGGGCAAATTTTAACCCGACCCCGACCCCGACCCGACTTGACATTGTCCCGTGCATGGTGGTATTCTTAGACCGTCAACAACCATGGAGAAAGAACATGCCAAAGTTTTCAAAATTCTTTTCGACCGATAGCGCGAAAGCTATCAAAGCCGACAAATTCGGATATCTAAACGCAATCAATTACATGGCGCAAGCCGACACGGGAAGCGTAGGATTTAAAAAGTATTTTACCCTGTGTCCAGACGCAAGCGACGGCTGCAAGTCCTTGTGCTTGGGAAAGTATAGCGGCCAAGCTGCAATGGTTAAGGATCTCGAAAAGGGGATCAATAGCGTTAGGGCAAGCCGCATTGCCAAGGCACAATGGTTTATGTCAGACAGGCAAGCTTTCATGCGCGAAATGTCCGGCCACGTTCGCGCAATGTCGCGCAAGGCAAAACGCGAAAACAAAAAGCTGGCCATACGGCCCAACGGGTCAACGGATATTGCGTTTGAATACATCAAAGGCCACAACGGCCAGACATTGCCGCAACAATTCCCGGATACTCAATTCGTGGACTACACCAAAAGCATGAAGCGGATGCTGAACCCAAACAGGCCTAGCAACTACCATTTAACCTTTAGTCTGTCGGAAATTAACATGCACGAAGCAATCCATGTTTTAGCTAATGGCCACAATGTCGCGGTAGTGTTTGGCCACGGGTTGCCGGATAGGTACTTAGGCCATCGCGTGATTGACGGAACGGAGCACGACTTACGGCACCTAGATCCGGCGCCGGTCATTGTGGGACTAGATCCCAAAGGCACAAAGGCCAAAAACGATGCAAGCGGTTTTGTGGTGAGGGGGTATTGAAATGTCAAAAGAAACCAAAATAATCGACGACGCGTTAGAGAATCACTGGTTAAATTTGCACGAAGGGGGTTACGACGACGACGCTGACGAATTCCAAGAGGCTTGGGACAGCGTCCCGGTTTTAGATCGCGAACAGGTGGAGTGCTGCCTCGATGCAATCGATAACCTGACCGAGAATAAAACAGACGACTGCTACTGTGTCGTTGGCGACTTGGTCCATGACCTTGATACACTGCGGCAAATACTGGCCGAGGGGACAAAAACGGAACTCGTCCCCGAGAAACTGACGGACGACAACTTGATGACCATTAAAGAGTTCGTCTTAATGCACGACACCATAGCTGTACTTAAACGATATGTATAAAAGCTACGCAAAATTTGCCCACCGATACCGGACCAAATCGCCCCAGCGGCGAAACGGTCCCAAAAAGTTCGGATTGTATGGCAAGCCGGACGCCTCAAAAACGCAAACCTTGCAGCTTAAACGACGCAAACGACTTACCGGCGCCGGTTGTTGACGCATCGAGTAGGCGCCGCGACCTGGCACAGCCAGGTCAACCCCCGGGGGACTTACTCCTCCCCTGGGGGACTAATGATCTTCCTGCCAGGACAGCTCCCGACCCGACCCGACCCCGATCATGTGGTCCAGCAGCCCCGACCAGTCGTCCCCCGACCAAAGACACGGAACAATGGTC
>VTLG01014466.1_pt1 | contig 56273 bp, 73 predicted proteins | sample 4694571 | NCBI WGS metagenome assembly VTLG01 (sample SAMN12604809, study PRJNA352737) | marine metagenome | biome: ENVO:00000447; feature: ENVO:00000209|ENVO:00000569|ENVO:01000036; material: ENVO:00002151; isolation source: viral sequences binned using virsorter ... | reverse complement strand
TCTATAATGTCCACCTCTTTCCTAATAGCAACCTTCACTATCATAATGGTTGCCTATCATGTTGTTAATGATTATGGTAGAGAGAACAGGCTTCTCAGAGCAATAGCATCTGACCAAGCATTAATAATAGAGAACAAGAGAATTAATTTTACCTCACCACATGAGTTAGAATTAGAACGACAAAAATACAACAAACTATTAGGAGATATGTATGAATGAAGCAATTAAAAGATTGACAGAGATGCTTAAATGGAGCGATAGATTAGGAAATGATGAAAGGCTTGAGATAATAGAGATTATTAATATTTTATTACAAGGAGATGAATAATGGAAGTTAAAAGTATAAGATACTTTGAAACAAACAGAGGTTTAGGCTATGAAGCCAAGACAAACAAGGGCAGTATTTGGAATGATGGTAGTGGTGGGTGTACTTATTTTGAACCAGACTACAACAAAGGTTATACAATGAAAGAATTTAACCACCTAAAAGAAAATGACTTAGAAAAGCTAATAGATGTTTACGAAATAAAAATAGGGACATTGGTACAATGAAAACAGAAAGAGAAATAAGAGAGTACCTTGCTGATTGTAAGAAAACAATCAAAGATTATGACGAATGGACAGATAACTACCATTCACATCAAGGTACATATTGTCCAACAAGTGAAACGGATTATGATGTGTGTAGAGGTATTGTCGAGGGGTTGGAGTTTGTATTGTCGGAGATGCCACTTGTAACAAAGGAAGAACAATCTAAATTAAATAAGATTGCTGACTTTGTTCTGTATCAGAACTATCCTAAATCATCTAATGGTATCTATGCTTATACAGAAGCATACGATATAGACCATGATATTAATTCTGAAGGGGTATTGGACATTGAGATTATTATGTTCCAAGTTAAGTATGGACAGCAAGATGATTGTCATAATAATACATACTCAGTAGATATGAAAGTAAGAAGAGATATACTTAATAAATGGGATGGTAATGGACTACCACAACTGGAAGATACGAAAGATTATCGTTATAAGTTGGTGGATGAGATTTAAAAATAAAAAAAAGGAGAATAATATGTGGACTTGTATAGAGTGTGAACATCATTTTGATAATATGACGGGGGATGTAGACGAAAGGATGTGCTATGACTGTATGGATATAGATGACGATAATGAAGCAAAAACAATAGGAGTAGAAAATGAATAAAGAAGATATATTTTATGAACAGGCATCTTTAGTAATGCAATTAACAGAAATGCTTGGGCTTGATGAGTCAAAAGGGGAAAAGTTATATCAATCAATTATTGATGAAGTTAACAGGTTAAATCTTATAGAAAGGTGGACAACACAAGAAATGGATTACTATAATGGTATTATATTAGATGTTTTCTTAAAAAAGTTTGGCTATGAGCCAAGAGAGGAGAAAGAAAATGAGTAAAAGTAATACATTAAAGCAATGGATTTATCTATACCTAAAAATAACAAAGATACTTCCATTAAATAAATAGTTGCTTGTAAAACAGAAAGCAATGTAAATTATATAACCCAAAAACAACAACAAAAAGGGGAAAAGAATGGGAAGAATAAAAGATAAGCTAATAGAGACATACTACCACGAACCAGACCCATGTGAATCTGATTTCATGACAGAAGAAGAGATAGAAAAAGCTATGAAGCAGACACAAGATGATTACTTAGAATCGTTAGGTGATAGGGTTGTTCAAGAAAAAATTGATAGGGGGGAAGGAAAATGATATTAAAGTTTAAACAAAAGCTATGTCAGAACGGATTTCCAATGGTAGACTTACAAGGTGAAGGCTATGAGAATTGGGATTGTTATGACGGGGTGATAGAGTATCAAATAGAACTTGATGTTAAGGAGTATGGTATTAAAGGCATCACACCATCTATGATTAACTTCAGAGTACATATTGAAGAAATGTATGGAAATGGTGCTGAAACAATAGACTCAAAAGACTACGAGTATGCAGAATGTTGGACACAATTAAGTGATGCAATAGATAGAGGCTTACACATCAGCCATTTAGTGTTAAATTTAGACAATAAGATTGTAGATATATGCATGAAATAATAAGACTATCAACCTTAAATAACAATGATATTGCAAGTGCACTTGGAGTATCAAGGCAATTTATACATCAGTTGGTTAAAGGTCAAAGACCGATACCAGCTAAACATAAAAAGAGGCTTTATCTTATCTTAAAAGACAACTTAAACCAAACTTTAAAAGAATGTAAGGATGGATTGAGAAGACTTGAGTGGGAAAAGGAAAGCATGGTAGGTCAGAGTAAGTAACCTACCACACTATGAAAAGAATAAATTACTAACAATAATAAAATAACAGGAGTTATATGAAAAAAGCAAGTGAAATACTTGAATTATTACAGAAAGATACCGAGAAGCATGAGATTAAATTCCGAGAAGGTAATACCTTTGGGAATAAGGCTAATATGTTAGCTTATATTGATGCAAGGTATGTAATGGATAGATTAGATGAGGCAACAGAAGGCTATTGGACAAGTGAATATAAAGAAATTAAGGGTAACTTGTTCTGTGGTATATCTGTATTGCTTGACGGGGAATGGGTAACCAAATGGGATGTTGGTGTACCGAGCAAGTTTGAAGGTGAGAAAGGTGAAGCATCTGATTCATTTAAAAGAGCTGGTGTACAATGGGGTATAGGGCGAGATTTATATTCCCTTGGTGAATTTACTGCACCACTTGGAGATAATGGCAGAGCACGCTATAATTGGAAGCCAGAAGGATGGGATAAGACCAATATTGTTCCAGATTCAAAAGAAGTAGCACCTCATAGCAGACCAACTAAGGAATTTATGGGTCATGTACGGGATGCATATTTAGAAGCTGAAGAACTTTTAAATAAAGAGCAAGACGAATGGATGACTAAGCAATTTGAAAAGTTTGAAGCTAAAGAACTTAATAAGAAGTCTGCTGGAATAATGTTAGAACAGATGCAAAAAATAATTAATAAAGCTAAAATAGAAGGAAAGAGATAATGAGTGAGTATAAACCTAATTTAACAATCAATGTTAATGAACCTAAGTTGGTAAAGTTTTTATTTAACGAGCCAATAGGTGTAACTACTAAGTTTGGTCAAAGGTATAGATATACCTTGGGTTATAATGGAGTAGAGCATCAGATGTTAGCAACAAGTACACTACATGCTTTAATCATGCATCATGCACCCCTTAGAGATAAGGAGCTTACCATAAATAAAATTAAGGTTGATGACAAGATAACTGCCTTTACAATTAATGGTATGACCATGGATGATTTAAAGAAAAAAGATAGAAAAGAATTTACTTCTGTCTTGGATGGTAGCAAACCTACTTTAGAGCCATATGACGATGGTGTATCATTTAGTACCTATTCTGTCGATGACTGCTGGAGAGAGATTAACAAGATTCAAAAGGCTTTAAAGTCTGTTATGCAGAGCTTGGAGAATCTTGAAGGTAAAAAAGAAGAAGATGTTCCCTTTTAGGTTTAACCTACTTATAACCTATACTAAACCTATACTTAATAGATTACAACCTACTTATAACCTATGTATATAGGTATACCTATGTTATTATACCCTGTGGATAATGTGGATAACTTGCATTATCCGAGGGTATGATAGTGATTTAGATTGTGAATAAGTCTAATGATAAAAAATCTAAACAATTAGGTATTAATTTTTCTACTGCTCAGAATAGATTAAAAAAGAAAATACTTTTTATGCTGATAAAAAGATTAAAACTTGATGAATGCTATAGGTGTAAGAAGTTAATTGTTGAGTCAAGCGATTTATCTATTGACCATAAAAAAGCATGGCTTGATAAAGATACCAGATTATTCTGGGATTTAGGAAATATAGCATTTTCTCATCGGTCTTGTAATTCATCGGCTGCAAGATTTCATACAAAGAGTGGTTGGAAAGATTTTGAACATAAAGTAGGCAATAGAGAAGAAGAAGAGGGTCATTATATTAGCAGAACATGGTATGATAGAGGGTGTCGGTGTGATGGGTGTAAAAAAGCAAAAAGTCTAACAAGAAGGAAGCATGAATGAGACTTCATCATGGAATAGGGAAACCAAAAGAGCATCATTTTAAATGTAACACTAAAGGTTGTCCTAATTATTTTAATATAAACTATAAAGATTCAAATGGGTATTGTAAACCCTGTAACACAAAAAGGAAAAGGAGAAAATGAGCAAACAGGCTAAATGCATGGTGTGTGGTTTTGATGTGGCTGTTATAAATTGTCATTATCAATGTACAAATTGTGGATTTACTGCTAACTGAGATGAAGGAAGCGACCCAAGTTCTGGGTATGATAAAAACGACAAAACACTTTTAATAAATATAATAGGAGAAAAGAATGAACATAGAAAATTGGCTACCGACACCAAGGTTCGGAAAAAAAGAGCTATTAAAAATGTACGAAGAGGTACTAATGACAAACGGGATACACTATCCGATGACTAAGCTTGGGTTTGATACTTGTTATAAAAGGTATCAAGTACTTGGTGGTAAAAGAGAGTTTAAATTTATGGGTAGTAAAAACGGAATAGCTTGAGCAAAAAAGAAAGTAAATGGGCAGAAAACTATGCCATCTGGAAAAAAGCTTCGGGTGGCAAATGGTGGCTGTACCAATACTTTAAGCTTGCAGACTATGAGCTAAGAAAAGCCAACCCCGGCAAACCAAAAATAAAAGAACCAAATGATAGATACGAAATACTTAAAAAAGAATAACTATACTTGCCAAAGCTGTAAAGATGAAAAGTTTAATAAAGAATCATACGAGTACACTACTTATATAACAAAAAACATTAGATTAGTATGTACTAAATGTTTTGTTCAGCAGTTTGGTAAGAAAAACACTAACGAAATAAAGGAAAAGAATGAGTAGAATATCATCAAAGAAGATGAAGAAACTTATCAAGGAACAAGGACCTAAGAAGTTAAGTCCATCTAAAAAAGCCAAGCTTATTAAAAAGGTCGAAAATATGATGGCAAAAGGAGTTAAGGATAAGGGGAGGAAAAAGAAACCATCTATGACAAAATATTGTGGTAGAGTATTTAGAGTAAAATTATGAACTGCTCAAGGTGTAGATTCCACGATGAGGGTGGAAGTACGCTCTTTGGTACATGCAATTACTTTAAGGAATTAGGAAAAGAATCAAAGCCAATAGAAGATGCAAAGGTTTATGAAGAAGGATGTCATTTCTATTTAAAAAAGATGGTTTGTTTCGAATGTAATAAACAAGTAAACTTTGAAGACTCTGACCTTGCATCAGCAGTAAAGGGTGATACAGATAGATGCTGTCATCTGTGTTATGAAAAGATAATACAAGATACTATAGAAGAAGTAAAGGGAATGCAAGGTATTGTCCGGGTATAACCCTCATTTTGATTTAGATTTAAAGTTTGGGGAGAAGTACGAAAACTGCCTTGCAGAAATCCTTAATAAAGGAAAGGTAGAAGTTAAAACCGAAAGAGATATATGGGTAGATACGGGGAATATAGTTGTCGAAATCAGATATAAAAATAAGCCAAGTGGATTATCCGTAACTAAATCTGATTATTGGGCACATATAATGACTAAAGATGATGTTATTAAGTTTATCCTTTTATTCCCTGTTGATGCCCTTAAAAAAAGAGTAAAATATTTACTAAAAAATAAAAAAGCAAAAATTGTCATGGGTGGTGACGATAATCAATCTGCTTTAATCTTAATACCACTTAAATACATTATAGGAAAATTATGAAAACCTATTCATACAGCCAGCTAAACACATTTAAATCTTGCCCCGAAAAATATAAAATCATGTATATTGATGAGAAGAAAAACCTTAAAGAAGGCATAGAAGCTTTTATGGGTAAAAGAGTACATGATACTTTAGAATGGGTATATAGTGTTTATAATATCAAAAGAGATGTTCAATTTAAAGAGATAGAAGAGTTTTATGATGACAACTGGACTAAGAACTGGCACGATGAAATATATAGTGTTAGAGACCTTAAAACAGAGTACTATTATATATTAGGGAAGCATTGCTTAGAAAATTATTATTATAAATATGGTCCAGAGTTTAGCCAAAATGTTTATGCTACAGAAATGATGATTAATTTTAAACTTAATGGCTTTACATTTAGAGGTATCATTGATAGATTAGATTATGATAGTGATGGGTGTTGGATTATACATGATTACAAAACAGGTAAAAATTTATTATCTAATCCTGCAGTTAAAAGAGATGGTCAGTTGGCATTATATCAAATGGCTATTGCTCAAGAATTTGAAGATATAAAATCTGTCGAATTGAGATGGCATTTCTTACAACAAGGAATAGAAAGAAGTGTTGTTCATACTAAAGAAAGTTTAGACAAGATAAAAGAAAGTCTAAAAGGAATGGTGCATAATATAGAGGGTGCTGTCGGTGGTTTCCAGCCTAAAGAGACTATGTTATGTAATTGGTGTCATTATTGGGAAGATTGTTCTGCAAAAAGCACAACCAACCCCGTAAATAAAGCACTATAATAATATGTTAAATAAAAAAAAGGAAAGCTAAATGAAGAATGAAAAAAGAACGATTGAATATATTAATGTAAATGATGTTGTGCCGGATACTGCTCAACCAAGGCAAGATTGGGATAATCATAATAGGGAGTTGGAAATATTACTTCAAGATATGGAAAAAAATGGGATGTACTATCCTATAATAGTTTCACCATTCTATATTAATAGCGATAACGAGGCTGTTATCGGTTCTAAAGCATTAGAGCATAAAGATAGAAAGTGGTGGATATTAGACGGAGAAAGAAGATGGAGATGTTCTAAGTTAATGAACCTAACCAAAATAGAAGCTATTATCCGGACAGAATTAAATATGCTTGAGATGATGGAAATACAATTTGCATCTAATACTAAAAGACTTCAGGTTACAATTAGAGAGATGTCTAAAGCTGTTAATAGGTATAGAGACGAATACAAAAAAGAGAATGAGGACTACAAAGAGTCAGACTTTATAAAATCATTATGTACATTAACAGGATATAGTTCAGCTTATTTTAATATGGTTGGGGCTATTAATAGAGCTGATTCTGACATGAAAGAAGAAGTTTTATCCGAAAATGTTGGTGGATATGCACCTTTTGAAATAGAAAATGCTATTAAAGATGGTGATTTAAGAAGAGGATTAACAGAAGCATATATTGAGGCTGATAAACCTATAAGTGCACTTGCACCAAGAGCAATAAAATATGACCTAAGAGCTGCAAAGGTAGATAATTTAGACCCAAATGAAAAACAACAATTAGCAAAACAAATGTTAAATGATTTTGTTAATAAGTCACATGGGAAAAAAGATAGCGTTACAAACTATTTGCTCTACCAACAAAAAGCAGATAAATTTAAAGAGGAAATAAAAAGATGGAATCTTGACGGACTTGAACAATGGCAATGCTCCAAGCTAATTGGAGTAATAGAAGATATTCGTACATACTTTTTAGAAGACAGGAGGTTGAATAATCAAGTATTATCAAAAAGCGAGTATCTTGGTATTAAGGGAGAATAATGAAACAGTATAATATATCTACAACAGAAGTATGGGAAAGAACATTAAAGCTTAATGCCTCATTAGAGATAATAAACGATTTAGTAAAAGACATGATAGATGAAATTCATGTCTTAAAAAGAATATCTTATGAATTAAAGGAGATAGAAAAACATGAAGATAGCAGAGGTCAAAATGGATAAAAGAGGCAGGATAACCCTGCCAAGAGCATACATGAAGGTGAATGGGTTCAAAGAACAATCCACCATTATAGTTAAATCCAGTAATAAACCTAAACATATAGTACTTGAGTTTATAGATAAAAATGTTTCGTGAAATAGAAATAATGGGAATCCCTAAACCACAGGCAAGGCATAGAAGTACCAGAGTCGGTGGATTTATTAGGAACTACGACCCCTGTTATAAATCAAAGAAAGAGTTCGCTGATAAGGTCCGTTCTAAAGCTCCAAAAAAGGCTCTTAAAGGCAATATCTCTTTAAGTTTGACATTCTATATGCCCAGACCAAAAAACCATTGGAAAACGAAGAAAGGTCGATGTACTCAGAATTTAAAAGAGTGGGCAAAGGAACATAGGTTATGCCGGACAAAACCGGATGTCGATAATCTTGCGAAATATGTCATGGACTCCTGCAATGAAATCCTATGGAAAGATGACTGTCTTATAGTAAGGTTGCAAGTTGAAAAGCTTTATGTTGAAGATGGTTATAATAGACCGAGAACATTAATAGAGTACTGGCTTGTTGAAGATTGAAGAAGGAAAGGACTTCCTTGTGTATGTTTCCATCCACGGCTGTTTAGTGTGTGGACAGCCTAATCCCGATAGAGACCATTTGGATACTGTCGGGATGGGTGGGAATAGAAATAAGTACCTATGGGAAGATTTTTCTGTAGTACCGTTATGCAGAGAGCATCATCAAGAAAGACATGTTAATACTAAAAAGTTTCAAGAGAAGTATAGAATAAACTTATGGAGGGAATGCCATAGGTTACTTATAAGGTGGTTAAGATATGAAAGAGGTTAAGAAGAACTCATTCTTAGGGTATATGAATGGTAAGAAGCTTATTATAAATAATGATAGTGAGTTACAAAGATTTATATCGGGATTGACGGGGGAAGTAATGATTACTATTGAGGAAATCAAGAACCGAACCCAGTATCAGAATAAGTATTATTGGAGAATTTTAAGGTGGCTTTCCAAGGAACATCCTTTTGATGGCTATACAACAGAAGAATTGCATGATGCAATGAAACAAACATTTGATATAATCTCTACAAAAGAATTAGATAAAGAACAGTTTTCAGAATATATTGATAAAATTACAAGGCTTGCAAACGAGAATGATGTCCAAGTTCCTACCGATAGTAGTGAAGACGATATATTTTAACGAGAGGTCCTTGTTGTTCTTGAAGAGCGACCACCAGACCTGCCGTATGATTTAGATTTTTTACCCTTAGCTTCTTCTCTTTGAATTTGTTTTAACTTTCTTTCGTAAAATCTTCTCATTTTCTTTTCAGCAGAAGTAAGTCTTCTTTTTCTTTCAGTTCTGTTGTAGTCTTGTATTGCTCTTTTAAGTTCAAGTTTTTGACCTCGACCTCCTCGATAATAAACATACTTACCTACAAATGGAATATGCTTAGTTGCTTTTAACCCATATTGTAAGCTTTCTTTTTTATCTAAACCTACCGTAGCCCATTTGGCTATAAGTGGACCATCATGGAGAAGCACATTTTCAACCACTCCTATCGCTGGTATCTCTGTAAATGTATCCCAGAAAGAACCCAAATCGCCTGCAAATACTTTTTCAGTACTATATCTTGATAAGAAGAACAATCTCAAGAAGCTATCAATGAAATTATCGCTAAGTTTAGTAGGCTTACCGAGTATTAAATCTTTTATTTCATCTATTCCACCACCAGCTATTGACATTATTACTGCAAGCTGAATAGATTTTTGCCAGCCAGACCTTCTTAGTTTTTGTGCAGATTTTAAGTTACCTTGTTTTTCTAATCTTGCAGCCTGTTTATAATTGCCTTGTATATCTCCTGCCATAACATTTAATGTTTTTATAGACCAAGTTTTTAACTGATAAAGCAATCTCAATTCTGGATGCTTTAAGTAATAGACTGGTAGCTCTGTTATTGCAACAGGCTGATGATTTAAAAGCTCATTGTAAGCCAAAGATAGTGTATTATCCGTAAGCTCTCCAGACATTAAATCTTGTATAGCTTGTGCTCTTTCACCTTCTGTAAAAATTTCTTCCAGCTTCATTTCAAATTCTAAGACATCTGCAGGCTTAAGATTTGCATCTGTGTTTGCAAACTTCTGAGCTTTTATTGCTTTTTTTCTAAGTCTCATAACTTGACTATTAACAAGTGTTTCTTTACCAATCCTATCTAAAGCCTTTAATCCAGTTCCTTTAAATATTTTATTAACAAGTTTCATCATACCTTCAGCTGTTCTCATCTCTTGAGATATATTGTCAATATAAATATCTCTCATGGTAATTTCACTTTTACCAACCCAAGCTTTACCAAATGAAGTCGCAACATCCAAGGGGTTATCAGTTAAAGAACGACCTAAAGCCATCGCTGTATCACCAAGCTGAGTAAGGGTATTAATAAAATCAGCCATTGTTCCAATATATCCAAGACCCTTAACCGTTCCAACCCATTTAGGAGTTGGATTTATGTCGAGAAGAGTAGAAAATATATTTATTATTTCTTGTTGTTCGGATGGAGTGTATTCATCTTTAGATAGTAACTTTTCTCTATACAGCTCGGCTATTGTACCCTCATAGTCTTCTGCAGCCACCTTCATAGTGCTTGCATCTACACCTTTACCAAAGAGTTTTTGTTTAGCAATGCCTTCGTTCATGGATTGAATATATCCAATAAGCGATGTTGCTGGGTCGCTATAAAATTGTTCTATTTGCTCTAATAGCTCAATTTCAGCAACATCTATTTTTCTGCCCTTTGTTCCCGGAGGACCTTTCTTACCTTTAAGCTTTCTAAATATTATACCATTAATAATCTTAGCTTCTTCGGCTGCAGTAAGCATATCTTGTGTTATTGTTCTACCTTCTGCTTTACTTTTCTTAGAAAGATAGGCTTTCATTTCTCTATCTATGACACCATCTGGGTCTTCTTCCTTCGTACCTAAGTATTTTCTTAATGCTTGCCTTAATCCTTCATAGTTATGTACTTCTCTTGGAAAGTAACCAAACTGTCCTTCTCTCTCAGATTCTATAAGACCAAGTTTATCTCCGAATACTTCATAGCCTCTACCCCATATATCAGCCAATAAATCTTCTACATTTTTTAGTTCCTGTGCAAAGTCAAGTTCAACATCCTTACCATCAATCTTTACTTTTATTAATGGATAGGCTTTTACTATTTCATCTATCGTTGTTTTATCTCTTAGTAATAATGCAGCATGTAGTTGAACCATTGTATCTGGGTCATCTTTTTTTAACTTATTGTATATCTCAAGAAATCCTTCAGCTTTTTTCATGTCTTTAGAGGTGTTTTTATCTAACTGCTCAATATAATTTCTTAAGACTTGCTTTACTTCAGTACCTATTTTTAAAGCTCTTGCACTTAGAGTTTCGCCTGCATTTTTCAAAAAAGCTTTTAATCCTGCTGGGCTTGACGGGTTTTTACCCTGCTTGTTTTCTTTAATTTTTTGGTCTCTGGCTTCTTGATTTATAGCTTTGTACTTATCTTTAAATGTTTGAGGTAAGTCAGCTTTATAAATAGGTTGCTTTCTTGCTTTTCTATACCACCTTCTAATGCTTTGCATTACTTTCTTAAACCAAGCACGAGTATTTTTAGTTAAATCCCCAAATCCTTTTACGGCATTAGAGAATCCCTCGCCAAAATTATCTTTATTTATACCAAGCTTTTCTCCTTGTTGTCTAACTTTTTCTGGTAATGTTTCAAATACAAATCTTTTAGTTTCTATAAGACCTTTATATACAGAGTCCATCATCTCTGGGGTTAAGCCTACACCAGCATTTAAGAATTGCAAACCTTCATTGGCATCGTATATTTCTTCATCTGTTGGTTCTCTATCTGTAGTAATTTGTTCGGTTGCTACATCTTCTACTTGAGCATCTATATCTTGAATTTTTTGAGGAACACTCTCTACAGGAGAATTTAAATCTATAGCACCTATACCTTCAACTTTGGTATTTCTATCTATACCTAATCTTTTTTGTGTGTATGGCTTAACTATTTGATATGCCGGATTTACTTTTATTATAGGTCTTTTGTTTGGTTTATCCCAGCTTTTTAATACTCTTCCCTTCTGGTCTGCACCAATCTTCTCACCCTTTAATGGTCCATTTAATATTTTATAAACAACTCTTCCACTCTGTGATACACCCTTAACGGTATATCCTAATTTTTCTTGAACAACTTCAACATATATAGGAGTTTCTCCCTCTATTGGTTCTGTTGCAAATATCTTACCCTCAAGACCAGATTTCTTACCGTCATTTATATCGTTTTCAGTAATCTTTTTGACCTGTGGTTTTGTTTCTAAAAGACCAGTTACTTTATCATATACATCACCGGGCTTCGGTGGGTTGTTTTTTAATTCATTTATAGCATTAGCTTTTGATGTTGTACTTAAAAGCTTTCCCGACCCTGCATCAAACCAAGAATCTTTTGTAGGACCTGTTCCAGAATCTTTGTATATTTTATATTCTTTTCCATTAACTACTCCAGCATATGTTCCTTCTTCTTGAAAGTCAGGTGTCTTTTTGAATGCTGTGTCTTTCTCTGCAGGCTTTGGAGTTACTACTTCTTTTTGAGATAATAGATTGTTTGCTTTCTTTACTATAGTTTTGTTTTTAACAGGCTTATTATCCTGTAGATTATACCAAGTACCATCTCTTTTTTCTAATAAGTTAAGCTGCTTGCTACCTTTATATTTATAATCTAAAGCGACCTGATTTGGTTCTGTAGGCTGTTCAGCTGGTAGTATTACCCTTTCAGCTTTCTCTTTTTTTAATCGGGCTTTTTTCTCGGCTCTTGTTTCTACAGGAACTTTAGTTTCTTTTTTTACCTCTGCTTTTTTTTGTTTTACAGGAGTTTTTTCTACGGCTTCTGGTTCAGCTTCTATAGCCTTTGGCTCTATAGGAGTTTCTACAGCTTCTGGTTCAGCTTCCGATACAACTTCTGTATCTGGCTGAGTAAATCTTTGAAATTGCTGCTGACCTTCGGCATAAGGTAACATTGGAGAAAGCCCTCTATAGTTATCAACAAGCTCTCTATCTGTTCTACTTAATAAACGAGGGTCTGGTGTTCCAATTTTTTTGTCAGCATATTGCAGTCCAACTTTTAAACCGTTTTTAATATCAACGGCATTGGATAGTTTTGCTAATGCAGCATGATATGCAGTATTATCATTATCAGCTTCAGCTTGCTCCATTTTATTTTGAGCAGCTTGTATAATTTTATCTACAGATTGTAATTGTGTGCTTAAATGCGATATAACTTTATTATAATTTCTTTTAGAAGTTCTTGGTTTAATATTTACATCTACATCAAGCTCTTTACTTAAATTATTTAATTCGTGGTCATAGAAATCGCTTCTTCTTGCAGCACCTTCTGTTTCTACTTGGTAGTTTTCATCAAGTTCGCTATTTGTTAGTACAGTACCATCTGAAATCAACTCTCCATCAACTTCCCTTGTACCACCGTTTTGAACAAGTCTATCACTTATCTCTTTAGACTTAGCATTGTAATATTCGTCAGCCTCTGCCTCGTTAGTAAGCCTTTCTGATGATTCAATAGCATCACCATCTCTATTAGTAACTTTAATTTGATAAACAGGAATGCGACCTTTTTTCTTATCATACATATAAGAAACTTCCATTGTCACATTGTTAGCAAGTTTTTTATCAGAGGATGAAAAGTCCTCTTCTTTTTTTACAGTAGGAGCATCTTGAGAATGCATACCACCACTAAAACCAAATATAAGACCTCCATACATACCTGCTTTTATTCCCTGCCAATCTTCCTCTGTAACCTCACGATAGCCAAGTGCTGGCAGGTCTACTCCTGCTAATTCTATTGAGTCTTTTGCAGCAGCCCATACTTCAATAAACTCTTGCATTCCTTCCGTTCCACTTTCTGTACCTGAAGCAAAGATAGTTTGCATAAGTCTTCCTTGTACAGCTTTTGGAAACTTACCCATTATACCTTTTAAACCGAGCCTATCAAGAGCTGCTATTGCTCCACCACCAATCAATGGGATTGTTTCTCTTTGCAAGTCGGTAAGTCTTACATCGTTTTCTTTTTCCCAATCAAGAACACTTGTTTTTATTGAACCACTACCAACTCCCCACATGTGTGCAAATGCAACCGGAGGGGCAAAAAAAGTCTCAGTTGCAAAGACACCCATTAATGGACCATTTTCAGCTATAACTTTCCACCATCTAACTGGGTCAAGATGTTCTAACCAACCCTCTGGTGGTCTTGCATATATACCCGTAGCAGGTTCTGCATCTATACCTGTATGTGCTGCCTCTTTTATACTAACACTCATGTCATAAAAAATATCTTCAAGTTTCTTGTCAAGGGCATCTATAGATTCTTCGTATTTCTCTCCTGCACCAGCACCATAAAATGCCCCTTTTATTGCCCAACTTACTGGGTCTATTTTTCTATGAGCACCTATTAAGGTTGGAATAGTATTTAAAACATCACCAAAACCAGCTGCTATCATGTTTTGCAAACCTCTTTCGCCTTCATCTCCAAGACTACTATCCCACCAACCTAATTCTTCATCTCTATAAGTATCAAGATTTCCTTGTGCATCTAACCAATTAAATGCAGACTCTAACCTTTCTTGGCTTTTCTTTCTCTCTTCGTGAGTTGGTAAGTAAAGATTCTTTCCGGATTGGTCTACACCACCGTACAATTCATCAGGACTTCTTAGAGATTTTCTCCAAGTCAATTCTTGAACTGCAGCTTTATCGCCTTTTGTTGCTTTTTGCACAAGCTCTAAATCTTCTGTAGTAAGCTCATTACCAGACATCCAGTTTGCTAAAGTAAGATTAACTGCCTCTTGTGCCCTGTTGCCCGAATCCATATTTAATATATGACCTCTTGTGTATTGATTGTCTTCGGGAGTAAACTTGTAAGACTTTTTGGTTTGGTCATCCTCATTGTTCATCATAAACATTGCATAGTCTCGAGCATTATTTATTGACTGGGGACTACCCTCTGGGTCATTGAAATACTTACCGTAAGTAAATTCTTTTAAATCATCTTGTGTTTTGGAATTGAACTGACTATATTCTTTTTCGTAGACATTGTAGTTATCATAAACTTTGTCGATTGACTTGGCTGGTTTTAAAGGAGCATAGTTAGTATTAAAGTTTTGCTCTTTAGTAGTGGTTACGGGTTCGCTTTTAGGTTCTGACGGGGTGTAGTCATTTAAAAGCTTTTGCCATTCAGAAAGCTCTTTCTCTTCTTCTACTTCAGGAGTATAATCTAAAAGAGCCTGTTGCCATTTTGATAATTCTGCCAATTTATTTTAAATCTCTTAAGAACCCCGGAGCTTTTCTTATCATTTCCGGTGTCCAGTTTTCATAATTCATCATCATGTCATTATAAAATTCTTTTTGTTTAGCATTAAATCCTGATATGTCTTGTTTAATAAAGTTAGTTTTATCAACGAAATAATCAGGGTCGGTAGTATCTATATCTGAAATTATACCTGCTAATGCTCTTGACCTATTATTGTCTTTTTGTATTTCATTCCACTCTTTTTCATCTATTAGCTCTGTATCACTCCCTAAAAATGTTTTCTCAAGGTTAATTTTATCATCACCTATTGGATACCATGTACGATATATTGTTTGAAAATCTTTTGCACTCCAAGTATCTATATCTCTTGCCATTGCTGCTACAAGAAGTTTATTTCTTTCGCCAGTTATAACTTTCCATTTATTCATATTCTTACCAAATGTTTCAGGGTTATCAAGTTCAAGGTCTGCAGAAATATCTATAAGTTTTGATTCTCTTTCTAAGTTTACTATAGAAGCTTTAAGTTTATCAGCATCCCAAGTATATGGGTCAAAGTTTTCTTTTCTTCTTTCTTTCTCAAGTTTTAATATAGCAGCTGGTCTGGTTACATTTGCTTTATGATTTTCATTAGCTAACCAAGCTTCCCATTTTATTTCATCTCTAAAGGCATCTTTAGTTGCTTTTTGAATAGATGCTTCATGTTTTTCTGCTGCCATTTTTCTATCAATAGCCATTTGAGTTCGTTTTTCATCATCAAACTTCAGTCTATATCCAGCTCTAAATGCATCCTCATCTACTTGTACTCCGGATTCAATCATCATATTGACAACAGAAGTAATAGCTTCGCTTGCCTCATCACCAGTTATATTAGTGCTACCATCAGTATCCCAGCTTTCATATCCAGTTATTTCACCATTTGTAGTGATAGGTTTTCCTCGTTCCCAAGGATTTTTAGCATTAGGGTCTGGTGTAATAGGTACTGTATAGTTTCCACCAAGTTGTGCACTTCTATTTTTAATAGATATTTCTTCTATAGCACCAGTAAGTTCAGCAGCTCGTTGATTTATTTGGTCAATACCACTATATATATTATCCAATTTATTAGAGCTAACTATTTCATGGAGGTTTATAGCATTGCCAGAATCATGTTTAGAGTCTTTGTCTTTGACGAGGGATGCATCTATAACAAATGCTTTGTTATATTCATCTTCATATTCTTGCTCTAACGATTCAAGGTTAGCTTGACCTCTTGTAAGTTCATCAAGACCATATTCCCATAAAGTTCTTTCTTGAAATTCTTTTGTTTCTATTTGTTTTTTAGCAGCATATGACGGTTGGATAAGTTGGTTTACTTGACCAATCGCTGTTGCTAATCCGTGCCAGTCTACTTTAGCCATACTTTATCCTGTTGTTAAGTCCGTGTTTATTTTTGTCGGGTCAAATTTTGATAATTCCGGGTTAGGGTTATATACATAATTGCTCGATGTAGATTTACGCTCCATAGAACCCAGTGCCTGCCTTGTTTGACTTACAATACTGGAGGCTTCCATCTGTATTCTGTCAAGCTCATTTTCTAATTCTGTTTCTGCACCAAGTTCTTTTTTCTCCATTTCAATATCTTGAGCACCCATTTTCATACTAAGGTCTCCGTATATCGCCTCACCTTTTTCTTGAATTGAACGAGCTAAGTCTTCTCTGGCTCTACCTGTCGAACCTGATGCTGCAAATCCTGTTTGTGCTTGCTGAGTTTCTATTGCTTTCGTTTGATTTGCTGTTGCATCCTTTATTGCAGTAGCCTGCCTATCAGTTTCGGCTAAAAACCCCTCTTCTGCAACACCAGCTGCTTCAGTTTCTAAATCTAATTGTTTTTGATAGGTACTCTCTGGACCAGTAGACCTCTCAAATTGTCTAAGAAGAATACCTAAAGAATCATTTGCTGCATCTTTTATCTGTTTTGCTGTTTTATCAGTACCAGCTCCTAATCCTCTTGATTTTTTACCTCTTTCTGAGCCAGAATGAGTCCCGAAAATTCCATACGAACCTTTTGATGGTCTCCATCTATATCCTTTTTTACTTCTACCCATTATAGTTTATACTCCATCTTATAAGCAACAGGTTTAAACCCAAATCTTCTTTCCCATAGCTTTGGGTCTCTTTGTGTTGAGAATTGAATGCTTTTACATCCATAATCTTTAGCAAGCTGTATAATCTCTGCCCATCTTTCAATAGTATCTTTTTCAGAATAAGCACTTTCTATCCAGAATATATCATCTACTATAGAGTATTCACACCAAGTCTCATCTCTAAACTCACGGACAAAGCTTTTAGGATTAAAGTCAAGAAACTCCTCTTTAGTATCAAGAGATTTCTCACAATACCTATCCATCTTTTCCTTCATTAAAGGAGTAGGTTCTACCATCTTGCTATGTGTCTTCTTCCTTTAGGTTTTTCACTCATACCACCAAGCATACTTAATCCCGTACCTATACCACCGAGAATACCACTTGCTACAGTACCGACTCCCGGTAAAAAAGAAGTCACACCAGCTGCCACATCAAAAGCTCCACCTATTTTACCTAATGGGTTTTTAGCTGTAGCTATCTGATGAGCACCCAATCCAATGCCAACTCCCGGTGCAAGTTTTCCTAATGTACTTTTAGCTCCACCTTCAACTGCTTCTTTTGCAACAGCTTTACCTGCTTCTTTTGTAGCTTGTTTAGTAAGCTCTTCAGCAGCTTTCTTTTTCATAAGTTTACCAGCAACTTTTTTAGCACCTTCAATACCTGCTTTCCCAGCTTTTCCTATCGCACTACTCCCAATAGCCTTTCCTATTTCGCTACCTGCGACAGCCTTTACCCCAGCTTTTCCAAGTTCTGTTCCGGCTTTTATTCCAGCTTGACCAGCTTTTGTCCCTACAAGAGCTCTAATTCCTCGTTCACCTTTTTCTGCTAAATCATAAATAGCAGCTGCTTTGTCTACTCCACTATCGCTTTTTTCTAAAGTCTCTATAGAGCCTAATGCACCAGTAACATCTCCATAAGCCTGATATCCTTTCTGAGCTATAGGACTAAGTTTTATATCCATAGCCTCGGCTTTACTTATTTCTTTTATTTCAGGAGTCTCTACTTTTTTAAATAATTCTGAATAATCTATATCACCACCATCTTGATATTTTTTTACTTTGCTACTTATTAATTTAGGATTATTCATTAAAATACCTGCTGCTAATGTAGCTCCCGGTCCAGCATTTCCAAGAATTGCAGGCAAAATTGTTTTCTCAATATCTTGATATTTTTTTATCTTACCACCGTTTTTCATAACATCAGGTATTCGTTCTACACCCGGTCCAAATAATGCTGTCTTGCCTTTTTCAAATATTGCTTGTGGTTGCATTGAAAGTGGAAGGTCTGCTAAAGAAGTTTCATCGAAGAAGTCACCTTCCTTAACTTGATATTCACCAGTTGCAAGCTTGTTAGTTTCAATGGTATCGTTAATCTTTTTAATAGTATTTGCAGATGCAAGGACTGCATTTAATATACCTATATTTCTTTCACCTAATGGTGCTTTATATTCTCGGTTTTCTCTTTTTCGTTCATACTCTTGCATATATGGCTTTAACCAGTCGCTAAATAATGCTGAAGCATGACCCGGTGTATAGTTCTTTCCCATATTTTACCTATTTCTTTGCATTATAAAATAACACTTGTTTATAATACCGTTTTATTAATATTTATAGTCTTATTCAATGTATTCCTAAGTTGATATTGTTGCAGGTAATGCAATAGCTTTCATTATAAAGTCTGGTGTTGTATTTGTAGCATCACCACCCCATTGAAGTTGAGGAGTTCCTGTTGTAGATGTAGACTTAAAACCTGCATAATAAGTATATGATGTGCCTGCTGTTAATCCTGTTATAGTCCATGAGTGTGTTATTGTTCTAACTGCACCTCTTGACATTGCATCAAAAAGCTCTACTTCATGGTATAATGCTAATCTACTATATCCAGTTGTAGCATTTGCTGTTGATAATCCTGCATATAAATCTCCTGCATTACTACTCCCCATACTACATTGAACTTGAATATATATTTCTACATTTCCACTTGGAGGTGCTATAAATGTAACTCCAAATTCATCTGTTGGAACAGCATAAGATGTAGTTAAGTTGTAAGTTGCTGCTGTTTCATTAAGACCTATATCAGTATAACCAAGTATCATCCCTGCATAAGATGAATTAGCAGCACTAAATTCTGTACCTGCTTTTTTAGCTATAAATACACCTGTATGAGAATCTAATGCTATATCTCCATCTATATCTAAAGTCAGATGAGCAGCAGTACCAGCAGTATCAATAGTATGTAATTTACTTTCACCATTAGCTAAACATTCAATACCAAAATAGTCATCATTAGATACTCCACCATTTTCATATAAATATAACCAAGTAGCTGAATGATGCACTTGAAAGTCTGCAAACTTAGTCAAATTATCTTTAAATTTAATACCATTACCTGCAGTCATTGCATCTGCATTAAGCTCTATAGAACCATCTACATCAAGTATTAAGTCTGAATCAGTAGTTCCATCTCCAACAGTAGCTATAGTTAAATCACCTGTATCTGCAACTGATAAAGTTGCATAGTCATCTGTATCTGCTATTGCTATAAGTTTTAAATGAGTACCATCGCATTGTATAGATATACCATCATTAGTATCTGCATCTCTTGTAATTATCTTCATACCTATATTACTTTGAGTTCCAGAAGTACCACCTTGACACATTACATTAAGACCTTGATTAACTACAGTACCAACCATTGTAGGAGAATCACTATTTACATCTATATCTAAAGCTATATTGTTTATAGTCTGCCCAGATGCAGAGATACCTGTATGGTCATAATCTATAGATAGACCTTTAGTTGTCTCAGATGCTGTAGCAGTAGAGTTTTTGTCTATAGTTAAAGTAGATGCATAAGTTAAGTCATCTTTTAAAGATATATCTAAAACTCTTGTATTGTTTTCTAAAGATTCACCTCTAAGTACTGGAGTCAAAACTGCATTGCCATCTCCTGAATCACTTATAACTATAGTAGGAGTAGATGTGTATCCTGTACCCATATTAAATATTCTCACATCTGTTATTACACCACTACCATTAACGGCATATATACCTTTAAAACTTCCACCTCCACCTCCAGTAGCTGTTAAACTACCAGCACTATATCCTGTTCCAGCAGTTGTTATTTCTATATCATATATCTCTGAAGATGTTGCATCTCTTATATCGCCTTTTACTTCTACAAAATCAAGTGTTTCATTATTTATATTAGAGCTAAATTCAAAATTATCTACAACATCATTATATTCAGTTCTAAAATCTTGCATTGGATAGGCTGTATAAGTAGACCTATTTGCTTCATAGTAAACAACTATAACATTATCTTGCCCACGAACAGCTCTTTTCATGTGGTCTTTATCAGAATGAGTGGAATTATTTACCATATCAGTAGTGATGCTTGCATAAGGGATTATAGAAAACTTTTTATTAAATCTTGACATATCTATACTGGAATACCATTACCTATTGAATCAATATCTACTTCATCTATAGTACCTACAATAGAAGTCAAGTCTCTAAACCCAGCACTTTCACTTACAGCAACATGGTCGCCATTTGTCTCATCATGAAGAAGGGATGCAGGATTATCTCCAGTACCATTTCCAAATCTATAATATGCAACTAAGTCATTTGCATTATCATAGTCTCCAGAGTTTGTATTCCAGTCTATAGATTTTTCACCTATAACAGCTACAGCATCTGCATCTAAAGCAACATCCCATACACCTAATTCAGCTATATAAAAATCTGCAGCTATCTGATGAGAACCTACTTGAAATGTAAAAGGAGCGATAACACTTGGCATACTAAAGTCATTTGTTCCAGCCATATTACTATATTCCAGCTCACCTTCAATATAAATTTTTAAAGCATTTGATGAAGCACTTGTACCTGTTGTAGTTATATTTATCCATTTATTAGTATCAAAGGTCTTTAGGACTCCATTACCATTATTATTGGTCCGAATAACTAATTTTTGATGGTTTGAATGCTTTCTATGAGTTGAAGAACCTGCTAACATTTGTGTGCTAAATGTTTTATTAGCTTCTAAATACAATAGGTGTCTGTAATAGCTTGAGGATGTAGTATCTATTACATATATCCAATAGGAATAAGTAAAGTTATTTGAAGCAGGAAATACTGGCTCTACTACATCATACTCTTTATATATATATCCATCAGTAAAATGCCAACATTTTGTATTTCTCCAATCACCAGCTGTTCTTACTGATTGTCTTGCAATATTAGCTAACATTATGCTTTAAAGTCCAATCCACCAGTCATAACAAGTATATTGCTGGTATCTAAACAAAAGAATGTAAATATATCAACAGCATCTGCTGTATCTGTCCATTGAGGCTCTTCTCCTGAAGGAAACTTCCCTATATCACTTCCACCACTTCCTATTTTAACTGTTCCAAAAGTAACATCATATGGAGCACTACCACCAGCAGATGCATTTTTTACAATCCATGTTGCTGAATGACCTGCTACCATATTATCAAACTGTATTGTTGTACAATTTTCAGTAAGAACTGTATAAAAGACATTTGCATCATTCATATCAAGTGTAACTGTAGCAGAGCCTTGTGAAACTGGCTCTATTTCTTCTTTATAAGATTGTAATTCAGCATTATCTAATGTCTTGCCATTCATGTTTACATCTTGTCCAAATGTAATAAGTTCACTGCTGTCAGTAGTTGTAAACTTTATATAAGAAGTACTTCCTTCTTTAATATTTAAAGCATCTGCTAAGTTGTCTGGCATCTTAATTAGATTTTCAGTAGTAGCACCTGTGAAGGTTATATCTTCTTGAAGATTAATACCAGAACCATTGGCTACTGTTATTTCTCCACATCCTACAGTTCCAGCAAGCGTAACATTAGCTCCACTAAAAGTAGCTGCTGTAGTAGTTCCTGACTTTATAATAAGATTGCCACTTGTATTTGTTAAAGAACCAAAATCTGTTCCACCATCTTTAAGCTTAACATCACCACCATCTGCATCAAGTATAATATCAGCACTACCATCAATAGTAAAGTCTCCTGTAGACTCTATAGTAATAGGAGTACCTGCAAGAGTTGCTCCAGTTGTGCCATCATGTGTTATACTAAAATCACTACCTGCTCCCATATTGAAAACAGAAGAATCTGTATTAAGTGTTAAATCATTAGTTATTCCTACATCACCTGAATTATTAACTGTAAATAAGTCTGTACCACTACTATTTTCTACTACAAGAAGATTAGTATTTGATGTTTGTGTACTATGTCCTTGAATCTTTAATTGAATAGCATCAGTTGTTCCATCTATTATTTGTTCTCTTGTAAAAGTATTGGCAGAAGTTAAGCTAACACCTGAAGAAGATATTGCTACAGAATTTCCACTATTTATTCCTGTATGTCTATATTTTAATGCATTATCAGCACTATCTACAAATAGCATCCCATGACCATCAGTAGGAGCAGAAGGCTCACTTACTTCTTTAATCTTTAGAGGAAGCTCAGCTTCTACACTTCCAGTTCCTGCTACACTTGTTATCTTATTTACTTTTATTGTACTCATTTAATTCTCCTTACTGATGCCATGTTCCACCAGCTTTTTCACAAAGATATTGTGTTGTGTGAGTTGATGCTTCTCCACCTATAGTACATACTCCTCCTGAATCATCATCAAGAAATTCTACATTAGTATAATCTTCTCCATCAACAAGTTCTAAACCAGGCAAAGCTCTATGGTTTGTATAATTTTTATCTGGAGCTGGTAAATAACCTGGTGGTGTTCCATTTGGAAGGTCTGTCTTATCTACAGTCTTCCATAATACTGAACCAGCAGTACTATCTGCTGAACCTTCTATAATAACCTCTCCTGCTATTGGATGACTACCTGGAGTTGATTTTAATTTTATGGTTGTTGTAGTAAAACCTTCTTCAGCAACAAAATATCTTGTAAATCTATCAAATTCTGAAGGATTTGGAGCTGAGCCAGTAAACATAATTGAACTACCTATTGATAAACCATGAGGTCTTGTTCCACCTCCATACATATTATTGAAAGTCCATGTATTTGTACTTGAAGCAAAAGTCCAATAGCCTTGCATTATAGTTAAAGTAGTAGCTTTATAATCATTTTTCTCTTCATTTGAAATTACTTTTGTTTCTTCAACAGGTATAACATCTGTTCCATATTCTATATTTGAAATATCATCATAACTATCTGGTATCTCTGACCTGTCTAAAGATTGGTCTGCAACTGCATCTATATTATCTGCAAGAGAATTAATATTATTTAAGACTGTGCTAAATGTAGAATTTATATCACCCAATTTGGTATTTACTTTTTCTGTTAATGCTTCAAGTTGGGCATTTATTTCACTTGCAGATACTGTATTTCTTGTATTTAATAAATCTACTGTAGCGTTATGCTTGAAAAAAGGCATTGTAGCAAACTCATTCTTAAACCAAGTAAATTTATTGTCAATAAATCTAAGATAGTTTCTTATCTCTACATCAAATCTAAGTCTTTTATTAATTCTTTGCTCTTCTTCTACAGAAGGGTCTAATGGAGAAACAGCAAACTCAATACCATCACCAACTGTTAAAGTTTTGCCATCCTCTATTACACTTGTACCTATAGCATAAGATGTAATTGAACTATCTGACAGGGTTATATCATCATCGACTTCATTTAAAGAGGTAGCTCCACTTGTCCCTAATTTTAATCCCATTTTGCCGGGGCTTCCAAACTCTATACTAAGAACATCACTTGAATCTATTAACTGATAAGCTTTAGAGTCAGGATTCCAACCAAATAATTGCATGGTTCTGCCGGGGTTTTGCATACCTATCTCAGCAGCACCGTCAAATAATACTCTTGAATACCAATTATTATTGTACTTTACAAATAAAAAGATACCTTTTCCGGTAATCTCTCTAATTGTCATATCCCCGTTATTACCTTCTCTTGTACTTGGCTCACCTTTACCTACAGTAGTACGAGTTGCCTTCTTATTATGAAGGATTCTACTTACATCACCATATCTCATTTTGCTGATTTCATTCTATAAACAATAGTTATATCTTCTATTTCAAATTTTGCCGGGGTTCCAGCATTACTTTTTAACATTAGCTGGATAGAATTTACATTTTTTATAACAGAGCTCGGAACTAATTCAGCAACATAGCTTTTATTTTTAGGATATATATATACTGTATCATTCTGCGAATGTGAAGCTACCGAACTTTGGTAGCCTCTAAGGACCTCAACACCATTAGAGCTGGTGTTCTCAACAAGCATCTTCTCATTGTTTATTTTTATAGCATCCCCATTAGTCAAGGCAGAGGTATCTGAAAGAACTACATCAGTCACCGAGCTATTTATTCCACCACTATCTGTCAATGTTACTGTTGATATATTTTTTACAGAGCCATCATATCTAAAACCATAAGCTGAATAATAATTTATACTTTTAGTATCGCTAAATACTAAAGGAGTAGACTCAATATCAGTACCATCAATTTGATAATACATATTGCAATAGGTCTGAGTTATTGAGTCATCAGAGTCTTTAATTTTAAATGTTACATATATTTTATATATATTTTTTTTAATCCCCGGTTGATTGAAATCAATATCTTTACTTACAATCTTAAAACCATTGCTATTTGTAATAGGTCTATTCCTAAATTGAACAATAGATTTTCCAGAGAAAACCTCTATTAGGGTTTCAAATCTTTCTCCAGTAGCTTTGCCTTCCATAGTAAATTTATACTTATTAGTACTACCATTACCAATTCCATCAGGAGTAGATGTATTTGTGACATTCCCTAAATCGTAAGTTCGTAATAGACTATCAAGCACTCCACGGATTGCATTTGCAAGTTCTTGGTTTGTATCAAAAGCATTAAGGACACCAGTATTAGGTCCACCATAATCTGTTAAATCATCACCTTTTGTAAATAAAAAATTAATTTCATTGCTTATATAGTTATAATGATTATACTCCTTTACGCTAATATTAAAAGATACTCCAGTTAAATCACCTTCATCTCCACTTGTACCGGGCATACCTAAGCATGTAAGTTCATCAACTTGAGCAGCTCCAGATGCACCAAAAGAGCTTCGTTGCCATAACAGAAAAGATTGATGAGTGGGTATAGTAAAAAGGCTCCAATGTGTACCATATGTAAGACCATCGTGTGCTACTGCACTTGTGTCTTGATAATTTACAGCAGTATCTTCAGCTGTTTCTACTACCCAACTATTATCAGAATCCGGGTATGCTTTAAATGCCGTGTTTACTACAACTTGAGGATTACCAAAATATCCAGGGATTGTACCTATATAATATGTTAATATTGGTGTTTTATCACATGGCTTTGTCGAGCTATTACCCGTACCCTGCCCGTCACCACCAGTTCCCCAGTAGCTTTCAGTCCCAGTATAAGTTAAAGTTATTGATGTTCCTATAAGCTCGGCTTCCCAAAAATGTGTACTCGTTAAAGTATTTATTTCACCAACTAATATATTTAAGTTTGCAATTTGATTATTTAATCGCCTTGCTTCATCCTGATTCTGAAAATTATTCACAGATAGATTCAGACCTTCAAAATTACCTACAGGGATAAGATTAGTTAGTGCATCTGCAGTACTACCATTTCCATCTAATGCATTAGTATTATTTAGAGTAACATCAGCTCCAGTATTTTTTCGTGCAAGAAATAATCTCCAATGAGTTATACCCTTATCGAATCCAGCACTGTCAGAGTCACTATCTGGTATAACACCAGTCCAAATTATACTTGGTTGTTCACCAAAATTAAGTTCAATAGTGGGTGCAACTGCTTCAACACCTAATGTTGTCGTTTCTTTATCTATACGCACAGTTTGGTCAGCTGTAGCTGAATATTGACCAAATATCATCTCACCTGTACTATCTAAAGTAAGGTTTGTTTTAGAACCATACCCAAAAATATTATTTCCAAAAGTCCAACTTGTAGTTAATAAATCATAAATATAAATATCACCAGAAGTCGATACAGGAGATTTAAGAACAACTATTTGTTTTTTATCAGGTATATATCCAATCATACCACTTTCAGATAGAAAATCAGACCATTCAGATTGTGATAATTTTTGGTCTATAAGATTTTTTATTTGCTTGCCATCATAAATATAGCACCCTCTTTTATTAGTCCAGACAATGCCTATTTCTGTTTTAGTTACTGCTGAATGGGTATCTACACCCATATGCATATGTTCGGATTCTAAGAACTCTATATCCTGAGATATATTTATAATAAAAAGTTTCTTTCTTTTAAACTGAAGCAATCTATCAGCAAAAGTTTCTAATCTTATAATTTCATCACCATCGTTTATAGTAACATCTAAGAAATTCCCTTCTGGGAATGTATCGAACTTATTTACAGGGCTTTTTATAATTCTATCATTAAACTTTTCTACTATATTATTTGCTTCATCCGAAGTATCCAACTTCCCAACATTACCAATATAACATCTTCTATTAGCTACTACGGCAGTTTTATATTTAAAAATAGTATTCTCATCAGCATCATAGCCATTAATAGCTTGATATGTCAATACTTTAGGAGGATGAAGAAATCTAAAGAAGCTTTGTCCACCCTCTGTATCTTTTACAGAATTTGATGGACATTCAACAGTTATACCTTGTTTAACACTTGTCCAAGCCGTATATGATAAATCATCATACTTCCTGCAACCTTGAACAAAATCAACATCCATTAATTGATAATAAATCCCATCAGAGTCATCAGAATCTGTATAATATATTCTTGCACCAGTAACTCTTTTGTTAAATAAATATTTAATATTATAATATTTAACACTAAAAGCACATACTAATGACCTGTCATCGTCACTGTTTGTAAGTGTATCATAAATCCTAAAGAGTCCTGATTCCTGCTTTTCAACATCATATAAATAGCTTATATAAAATTTAAAAGTACCCTGCCATGTACCATTATCAGAATCTGTTGATGTATCTAATCCGAAATGAAACTTTATACCATCAGTTGATGTCCCATCATCCTCTGTGTCAGTTAATGGTGGGAACATATCTACATTGTAAGCATTATTTTGTACAGGACTGGTTGTGCCTTTAGCTCTACCGGGATAATGGTCTCTTAAAGAATTATCTGAAGATGAAACATGAGAACCACCAGTTGGTTTATATAGCTTTTGGTCTCCAGCATGCCATTCTAAAAACTGAGCATTACCGTCAGCATCAACAAAGTTAGTTCTATTAATAACTCCATACCATTTAGATATAGTATTAGCATTATTAAAATTAGAATCAGCAACCCTAACAATACCATCAGCTATATAATAAATAGGTTTAGTATCTACACTACTTGAACTTGCAGAAGCTGTATTATCTTTATCTAAGTTTATCTCTCCAACACTCCAAAGCCTATTAGATTTATCATAAATATCTGTTTCATTATTATCTTGAGATATTATATAGTCAGTATCACTTAATGACGGCAGTTGATATACCCTAACATAATCTACTTCAAAATTAACAGCATTAGCATTATAAGATATTATCCCAATATTACTATTAGATATTTCAGTTGTCTGAAAGATTGCTGAGTATTCAGTAGGAGTTCCTGTCGGGTTAATCCAATCAGAAGTACCCTCAGAAGTTTCTGCATGAACACCCCCGTGACACCAAAACTCAAACTTATTATTAGAATTTGGGACATCAGTCTTTATACTTGCTACTATCTTATATGATTTCCCCCTTATTTCAGAAGTAGAACCAAGACTTTTGTACATTAAAAGAGTTCTTAATGCATAATAGTCATCGTCTGCTGTCAAAGGAGCAAACTCTAAATTACATACCAATTTATCAGCAGATGCATCAAGATGCCAACCATAGCCCTGATTAGCAAAACGATAATTATCTACTTGTTCACCCTTATGTAAAGACCGACTTATCCAACCTAAAAATGCCCCACTTCCATCTTCTAAAAGCCAAGTACTAAGTTGATAATTAGTAGAATCAGAATGCCAAGCTTCTTGAATAGAAGTAGTAAAATCACCGTTAGTAGCGAAAATATTAGTAGTTGTATTTGGGTTATCATAATCAGACTGAAACGGGAAAAGACCATATCCTGGGTAAGTAGTGCCTGTTAATGCTTCAACATCTGCATCTTCCTTTACACCCATAACTGTAATCTTTCCATGCTTATCTACCATAGCATTTTGGACCTTGACTAAAGTATTGTCAGGAATATCTTTCTGATTAAAATGAGTATTTATCCCACCATCGAATCTATTTATTACAAAATTCTGCTTAGGCATTTATAGTCCTAATCGGTTCTCTATCTTTACAAATCTATTATCTGTCTCCATAGATTTAATATTAAGAGTTTCAAGCTTAGAGACCCTACTATTAAGGTCATTTAGCTTGGTCTGTATATTATTAAGTTGCTCTACTATAACTTTAGCTACATCTTCACCGTTTGGCTTTGACGGGGATTTTTTAGTAGTAGTCTTTTTTGCTGTTTTAGTTGGCATCTTCTATTGCACCTTTTAAAGCTTCTTGTAAAGCCTCATATAAAGCTTCTAATAGTTCAGCTTCAGTTTCTTCTGAAATCATAGGAAGGTTCATTTTTTTATTAAGCTGTACAATAACTTTCTCTTTAGTTGAATCGTTTAAAACCATCTCTATAGCCATTTTTTTTAAAGCTTTTACTAAAGCATTCATTTATCACTCTCCTTTACATACTGTTCTAATGCACTTATCTTTAACTCAAGGTCTTTTATCTTTTTTTCTAAAACCTGTTGTTCTTGAAATAAATCTGTTAATTTATCTATCATTGGGAATTTTTTTCCAATAGTCTTATCTATTAAATCTAAAACTATTTTTGCTATTTTCTTTTCAAAACCTAATGACATCATAATTATTTAACTCTATTTTTTAGCAGTAAGGGTAGGACTCGAACCTACATAATAACCTAATATCGCATCCTGAACAGGGATGTGTGTCTTCCAATTCCACCACCTTACTATATTAAACCTTCTAATTTCATAGCTCTTGCCATTCTTGTCACTCCTATTCCTCCACCAAATCTTGGGAAGAAATCATGACTTAAAAATTCATCAAGCTCTTTCATTACTCTTTCTTTTGTAAACTTGCTAAACAATAAGTTTGCATAAGCACCATCTGTTTGATTTAAGAAATTCCATCTCATTGCATCTTTATCACAACTTCTTTCAGCAGAACCAATAGTTTCTTGCCCATGAAGAATAACATCTACTTTATTAAATATGCCTTTTACAGCATCTTCTTTCATATTCCAAAAGGGATGAGTTCTCTTTGGAAAGTTTTTAAGAAACAACTTACTGCTAATCTCTTTATTCATTAATTCTTCATGCTCTGCTTCAAGTATCTCTGTCTCATATCTCTCACATAGTCCATCATAAGTACAATGAACTGAATCTTTTTCAAAGCCTAAGAAGCTTAATAGTTCATCTTCAAGCTTTATCATATCTTTCATATTTCCTTTAGTCTCAAATTCAAACATTGGAAATATCTTTTTATGCCTACCATCTATAGGATTAGGCTCATTTCTATAGCTTGTAGAAATACAAAAAAACCCTTCAGTATCAGGGTTAGTTAATAGTTCATGCTCAAGCCACATTTGTCCGGTTTGAGGAAGAGGGTATTCTATTCCATCAAAATTGAACTGTGCTATAGTATTTGGGTCTTCACAAGCAGCTAAGATACTGAGTCTGCTTTGTGTTGGTACTTCAATAAAGTTCTTAGCATCTTTAAAGAACTTTCTCATCTTATCAACTACCTTATGGTAGTCAAATGTTTCATACATTTATATTCCTTTTTATTGACTAAAATATTATGCTGAAGCTATAATCATTTCTAAATCTACATCGGCAGTATTTGCATCAGCTTGAATATTTGTTAAACTTCCAAAAGCTGTATCAGAAGCAGCATCAGCATCCTGGGTTGCATTAAAAACAGCTGACATACCATTAGCATTATCACCATTCCATATAAGAGATTGACCATTATCAAGTTTAATAGCAACTTCATCATTGTCTTGATTTCTAAATGTTAATGTAATAAAGTTCGCATTATCTAAATTAGTAAATCTTATATATCTTACATTAGCTGCAAGATAATGTCCGGCTGCAGGGGTCGCTGCACTAAAAGTTGCTATTACAGACTCAGTAGTTGTAACAGTTATTATTCTTTTAGATATTTCAGCTATATCTGCGATTGTTCGTGTAAGCGTACTTCCAAAATCTACTCCATTCAAAGTTACTGATTCTGTTACTGTAATTGTCATTTCAGCTGGTGTTATTGTCGTTGCCATTTATATACCCACCTTTTCTAATTCTTCATTCAATACATTGTAGAAGCTTTCATCGCCTCTATCTTTCATCTTTTGCACCATATCTTTATATCCCATTATCATAGTTTGAGAAGATACAGCAAAACCTATTATTTGAGCTTTATAACCCTGTATAGTTGCAACCATGTTCTCAAAATCTATATCAGCTCCTGTCATATCGTTAATAATGTTAAGAGTATCAATAGTATCAGGATTAGCAAGGAGACTATCAATATAGAACAAAGCAGCAATAATGCCCCCTCCATTAACTGCAAATCCTCCTGCTTGAATCCCTTTTGCCTTGCGAAGTTTAGCATTAAGTCTCTCAGCTTTTGCAAGCTCTGCAGCACTCCGAGGTCTATCTTCGACCACAGGTTCTTGTACTTCTTCTTCAACCTCATCTTCAGGTTTTCTGGAGAACATTCCTTCAGGAACTTCTGGCTTCTTTTTAGAATCAAAATTCTTTTTTCTTGTAAAGCTGATGCCACCATCTTCATTAAGTCCACCCTTTTGAGCCACATTATTTGTTTATAAATTTTACCAGCATATCCATATTCCCTTTAATCTCTTTTAAGCTCATTTGATTAAGCTTAGAATTATCAATTAAAGTAACTACTATGCCATGAAATACTTTATGCTCTTCTTCAAGCTGTCTGATTGCTTCCATTTCAGCATTATGTCTTTCTTCAATCTGATTTAAAAGCTGTTTTTGAATAAAACTAACTGTTTTCCATAAAGCAAGAGCTAAACCTACAAGACCAACTATAGGAAGTCCATATTCATCTATAAGGCTAAGAGATTCAACCATTCTTTTTTATCTCATTCCAAGCTTTAGCAAAGATATAAACTACACCACCCACCATTGTAATTATTCTAAGCCAAAAGGGTAGCCATTCTACAAAACTCATCCCTACTGTAGCAGTAGGTATAGTTAAATCTTTAATTGGAATACTTTTTAATGTATCTATCATACTTCACAACTCCTTTTAAACCAACCCACCCAAAATCTTTCTTGTTCAGGCTTTTTCATTACTAATTCTGCATAGAACATAACTCTATATGCTCTAAGTCTAAATGGCTCAACATTACTTGCAGCTTTTATAGTAGCTGGACCAATACCACCATCTACATCTATTTTTATTGCATTCTTGCTGTTACAAGCTTCTTGCAAAATTTTAGTAGCCCTTCCACCACCCATATTGATGCACATATCAACAAAGATATGGCGAAGACGGTCAGGGAGATTAGAAACACGAAACCTATCCCAATAGTCTCTTTTATAGAGTTCTTTAGCTCTCTCAACTGTAAGCCCCCTTATATCTTCATCAGGATAAGCTCTTTGACTTATCCCCATATTAGTTAATCCTCCAGCATCTTTGGAATCGTCTACGAGTCCTCCTTCGTGCTCTAAGACTTTTTCTATAATATCATCAAACTTACTTAACAATATAAACTACTCCTTTTGGTTGATAGTATTTAAGTATATATGTAGAAGATGTATACCATCTATATGGATTATTTATCAGAAACTTTTTCTTCATTCCCAACCATCCTTTCAAGTATTTCTATAGCACCTAAGCATCTTTGAGCAAGATTAGCATACTGCTGTTGCTGCTTAAGAGCATCTTCATATTGCTTTTTAATAGACTCTAATTCCATTTCTGGAGTTGCTTTTTCTATTTGTCCATTTTCAGATACTTTTTTATTTGTTATCTCTTTAGTTTTCATTATTCACTTTCTGTAAATTTATCTGTTTTTAATAATTCTCTTGCTTCTGTATTTGTAAGCATAGACCTATAAGGATAATTCTTTCCTTCACCAAGCTTAATCATAGCAGACAACTCTCCATTCTTACTGCTCCAAGTATCTCTTATTAAGCATATCTTGTAAGTACCTGCACCTGAAGAACTCCAATTCAAACCATATCTATGAGGTAGCATCATAATAACATCTCCCCAAGTAGGAGTAGTATCACCTGTCTTGTTGCCTTCATCATCATATATAGGTTGCTTGTATTTGTCCAGTAATACACCCTCTAAGGCTGTATTTACTAAATCTTTAGTCAATGTAAAGTACATCTTTGAAAATGCATTATTATCCATTTTTAATCCTTATGTTTTGCCTTACCATGTCTATAATTCTTCGCTATTTCTCCACCTGCTGTCTCTGTTGTAGAAACTCCACCATCTGTTAATGCTCTGTTGTAAAACCTAACATCATCTATACTTCCATCATAGTATCTTGAAGTATCATGAGGGTCTCCACCAATCATCATTCCATGAGTTGCATGTGTTATAGTATTGGCTACATTTCCTGATGTACTGTTTGATATATATACACCATTAACATAGAGTTTAGCTGTACCTGAATCTCTAAGACCTACAATATGATACCATGTACCTATATCATCTACAGATGCTTCTTCTATAGTAGTGCTATTAATATAAAATCTAAGTGAAGATGATAATGTTGATATTGAAAAACCATTATTGCTATGAGGGTCTCCATACCCAACAATGCAATTTATACTACTTCCTATATTTTTATGAGCAAACTTCATCCAACATTCAATAGTAAAATCTCCTGTACCTATATCAAATACACTACTATTAGCAATATCTACATATCCACCTGAATCTGTAGTATTGTTTACACTATAACTATTCAACCAATTCTTATTAGGATGAGTTAAGAAGAAGCCATTAATATCTCTACCAGATGTTGTGCCTTCAGGGAAGATGACTGTTGAACCAGCAGGCGATACAGTACCATGATTACTATTTGTGGATAAATCTTTCCATTTACCATCTGTATGAAGAACACTATTTCTCCAATAGCCAGTTAAAGTAGGACTACTTGTAAGACTATTCTTTACTAAATCAAAAGGAACACCATCATTATAAAGTTCCTGTACATCGGCAAGGGCAAAAGCACTCTTAAACAAAGCAGTTTCAGCCATACAAGAACTGTTATCATCAAAACTTGCACCTACTAAAGCAAGACCATCAGTATTATCTAAATCATATCCTGTTGCGTTTTCTGTGTCAGTTTGCAAACTTCCATCAATATACATCTTCATAGTTCCACTATCTCTTGTACATACTATATGATGCCAAGTATTTAATGCTAATGCACTATCTGAAAAAACTTCAAGGTCTGTCTTTCCACCATCATATAACTTAAATCTTGCTTTATTAGATGAACCAGATACACTTGCATTTACAACATATCCTGTATTACCATCTCCAGGATTTGCTCTTTTATATAATAATTGTCCATCTGCAACATATCCAGTTATCATAAACCATGATGATATAGTAAAATCTCCTGTCCCAAAATCTAAAGCATCATTATCTGCAATCTCTACTCTCATAGGATGTTCATCTGTTGAAAAAGACATCCTATTCTGTCCTACAAAAGCAGGTTGAAAGATAGTCTCTTGTCCTTCTACATGACCTGTAGTAGATAAACCTACTTCTTTGACTGATACATCATCAACATAAAAAGTAGATGCACCACCATCTGCTACTATTTTAAAAGATTCACTACCTGTAGTAGATGATACTGCTGTACCTGATAATTTTTCCCATGCACCTGTACCAGATGAACTATCTGTTACATCAACATATCCTGACTCTCTTTGTATTCTACATGTACCAGAAACTGGATATACATAGCATTCTACATAATATGTTTTACCTGCCACTACAGAAAAAACAGCACCTGAACACCCAGAATCATTCGCTGTTGCAACTATTTTTCTTGAATATGTTCCATTTTTAGCTTGTTCATCACTCCTTGCATTACTTTCACCTCCTCCTATATTTCTATCTGCCCAATTAGAATCAGCTTCCATAGTACCATTAGTTATAAGTTCATCTCCATAAAAGACAGATGTAGCATGATTACCTCTTTGGACTTCTTTAATGCTTACATTAGATAAAGTTATATCTTGGTCAGCATCATTAAATTCTATTCCAATATGACTATTGCCATTAGCAGTAGATGTAGTTTGATAAAAAGTATTTAAACCTTCTGTAATAGTAAGTTCATTAAAGTTAGAACCATCATAATACCATTTAATTCGCTTAATATTTGGTGGTGATGCCCAACTTGCAGTAAAAGTAATCTTATAAACTCCAGCAGGCAAGTTTCCATCTAATATACCAGAAGAACTAAGATATGTTAAAGAATTACAACTGCCAGTATTAGCCTCTACTGTAACTGTATTAGTAGAAGCATTTGTTGTAACTGTTACATCAGCATTGTCAGCCCAATTAGTAAAATTAGTAATTAACTCACTACCCAATACTTTAGGACTACCATCAAATATAGTTGTTTGAGGGCTTTCAGGATTACCTTCAGTCATTAGATACCATCTATCTAAATCAGAAGAAGTTATAGATGTGCCACTTCTTTGATATGCTAACATCTCTGGATGTGTATATAAAAACTCTACATCTGATTGTGTCAATGCTGCTGTATATATTTGTATATTAGATAAATATCCATTAAAGTGAAAATTATCTTGAGAAGCACCAATAGAATTAAAAGTTATATTATCTTCAAACACAGCAGAATCACTGCCACCAGACATAGTTACAGAAACACTTTTACCATCTTGATAACCTGTTGCTATTGCTGAAGAACATACTATAGCATAATGATGCCATTCTGTATCTTTAAACGGTATAGCCAGTGTTGCTTCATCAGCATTTAAATCAGTTTCTATTCTTAAAGTATCATCAGTAGCACTAAAATATATTCTATGATGGTATCTATCACCATTCTCTCCAAGTATTATTACTTCATCACTTAAAGCACTTCTTTTAGCCCAAAATACAAAAGAAACATTTCCACCATCTATATCATAAGTTACTTCAGGCATTGTAAAATAATCCACCACTCCATCAAAGGCTAATGCTCTACCTGACTTAACTGTACCTAAGTTTGGTGGGTCACCTTTCTTCTGAGGTAATGTAGAAGCAGTTTGAGATGTTGTTATTGTAGCAGCCATTATCTTAGTTCTCCATAGTTACCTGAAACTTCTTTAAGAGAGATATTCTTTATCCATACAATTTCTCCTGAACCCATACCATTAAATCTTAAATATCCATCAGTAGCATTAGCTGATACAAAATAAACTGTATAAGTAGTAAAAGTGCTTGAAGTAGATGAAAGAGTAATGTCATGCAGTGTCCCCCCTACTCCACTGGTAGCAGCAATTCTATAAGTAAAAGGATTTACTAATGTTTGCTTTAAATCTGCTGTTAGTTTATAAGTTTTACCTACAGTTAAATTAGTATTTAAATCTCTTGCATCTGCAAAATTAACTTGAGCACCATTATCTCCATCAACAAATACTATTTTTACAGCACCATTATCATTGCTTATAGTATTACTATTATGTACTGCAAAAGTACCAGTACCACTTGAATAATCATTGTCCCACAATTCACTACCTAAAGTACCACCATGTTCATCTGGAACTACACCTTCATCATCACTATCTCCTATTAAACTATCCAATCCCCACCAACTTACAAGGTTAGTCTTTTCACTTGATGTAAGTTCTGAGTAAGTCTTCTCCATTATAGACTGTATCTGTGGTTGTGTTAAAGCAGCAGACCATATTCCTACATTTTTTATTTTGCCATCAAATGGCTTCTCGACAGAACCATCATCATTTCTTGCTCCTATCCATAAATTTACTGCTGTTTCAAAATTAGCATTTGTTACACCAGATATATCTCCATCATCAGTACCATCAAGAACTTGCTTTATTCCATTAAAATATAAATCAACTTGATTAGTAGTATCATTTATAACAGCTACACAATGATGCCAAGGATTCTCTCCATCAGTAAAAACAACAGAATTACTCATAGTATTCTTTGCTTGATTATTTGTTTCATAATAAAAATTTAATTTTCCTGATGGGTCTATATAAAAGTTTACAGAATCTTCTCCACCTTCTTCTGAGCCTAATATAGCACGATATGTGCTTCCACCAGGAATACCATCATCAGGCTTAACCCATGCTGCAATAGTAAAAGAACCATCAAATGTAGTTTGAAAAGTTGCTCCTGTATTTATATAATCATCTGTACCATCAAATACAGCATACCCTGTACCTATAGCATCTGCTTGTGCTGTTGGTGCATTATCTACACCTCTTGGGATAAGTGGAGTTACTCTACCATATAAAGAAGCAGTTTGAACTGGGTTTCCATTTGCTGTACCATCATTATCGCTACTTGTAGAATCAAGATAATCACTTTCTAAAGCCCACCAAGATACAAGTCCAGAAGATAAAGTTCCTGATAAGTCTGCATAAGTCTTGTACATTACATTCTGTATTTCTGTAGCAGATAATGCTCTATTCCATACGGCTACATTCTTAATACTTCCTGTATAAGCTTCTGGACCACCAGGGTCTGCACCAATAGTAAAATCTGAACTATCTCCTATATCATTATCTAAAGACCCAGTAGCATCACTTAGACCATTCACATAAACTACTGCATTATTAGAAGAACGAGTTGCAGCAACATGAGTCCAGACATTTAATGGAATATCTGTTGCACCAGTCACATAGTCATTAGTACCATCAGTATATGTATAAAATTTTTCAGCAGCAGAAATTGCAAATTGTATTCCTTGTGCATTAGGAGTACTATAATTCCCTGCAATATTTCTTGCACTTGCTGTGTCAGTTCCTTTTTTTATCCAAGCAATAAAAGTATAATCCCCAGTACCAGAAATTATAGGGTCATTACAATCTACATAATCACCAGTCCCATCAAATTCTGTACTGCCTTGTCCTACAAACTTAACTTCTTTAGGAGAGCTGTAAGGCATATAGAGCTTAAGTCCATCTCTAACATAAGAGGACAATGCACTAACTGATTTACTTAACGAAGATAATAATCCTAAACTTGGCATTTATTATCCTTGATATGCTAAAACAATCCCAGAATCAAGACTTATAGTAGTCCATCTTCCAAATATAGTAACACCAGCTGGGAAAGTAGTACTTGTTGGTATATCATCTCCTGCACCACCAGTATTTCCTGCATATATTGTTGAATCAGCTGGAGTTAATTTATCAAAGGTTGTATCTTCAATCATTGTTATAGCAATAAAATCACCTGATGTAGGTGTAACATCACCAGCTGTTGTTGCTTGTCTTATAAAAATACATCCACCTTGACCTAAAGATGCATTTATTGATTCTTGTACTGTATGTTTATGTAAACCTACTGCCATTTCTGACTCCTATCTTATTGCATGAGAGCCCGGTATAACCATTGTCGGTCCGTATTCTCTCGATGTTTTTGATTTATGAGCGAGCCTATAGAACTCTTTCATATTGTATTCTTTTAAATCTATTTGACCGGCATCCTCTGCCAGTCTTGCTTTAACATAATAAACTACTGCTTTAGCATATAAATCACTTATATCTATATCATCAGATTCGTCTGCTATCTCTCCACCATCTTTGGCTTTTGGTACTGCAGTATATTCTAATAGCAATCCATCGTTTATTGTAGATTGTGGGCTCTTCCATAGAGAGTCACCTTGAAAGGTTGTATTTGGTAATGTCGTGGTATCTACCTCCACAATAGCTATATCTCTACCTCTTATATAATAAGCATATTCTTTTATATCAGCCATTTACACTCCATCTGCATCCTCTTCTATAGGTGGATGAATCATTCGTGGTATCCTTCTATATTTATCATCTCCATTTAAATGATTTTTAACCTTTACACCTACTAATTTTATCATATCTGAAGGTAAAGTATAATATCTTTTATCTTCAATAATATCCATATAGTTTTGATTTGTACCTACAAGAGTTATAGTATTACTTGCAGATTCAGTAGTTGGTACAAAATCTAATTCCATCTCTCCAGCAGCAACCTTCTTTATATTATAATATCCTGTAGAAGTATTATCAGATTCATCTGTATCATTAGAAGAAGAGCCATTAACTCTTAATTTCATATCTGTAGTAAAATTACCTAATCCATTAGCAGAATCAAGTACTGCATATGGCTTTATAGAGACATTATCAATCATACTACTATCAGTTGCTGATTCTGCACCATAAGCACCTGTTCCATAAATTGTCAAATAAACTGTAGATTGAGTAGGAACAAAAGTAGTTGATATACTTTTAGTGCTTGTTAAAGCATCTGTTCCCCATGTAGTATAGTAATCATTTGATACACTTAAATCATCTCCTGTTGCTGTATTTCCTATAGCTGCTATCATATTCATAGAGGTGAAAGTAAAATCCATGCTAAATACATACTTAGTCCCAACAGTTACAGATATAGCTTGAGTTATACCATTAGATTCACCTACAGCTAATGAATGTAAACCATTAATACCCATTACCAATCTACCAGTACTTATAGCAAAAGACATAGCCTCTACTCCTGCTGATGGATTTTCAAATACACTCCATCCAGTAGGGGAATTCGTCCCTGATGCACCTGTCCAATCTGTACCATTAGTAACTTTTTCAGTTCCTGTACCAAAAGATATTGTATTAGCAGTTACAGAAGCTCTTGAGCCAGAAGTAACATTTTCTTTAGAATATAGTTCTATTTCTTGCAGAGCATCCTTTATATAAGCTATAGCACGACCCGTCTCTTTAGTACCAGCCCTCTCCATTACTTCCTGTACTTTCATTAAGCTACATCATCCAATATAGCTGCCACTTGAACATTTACAGTCCCTGCATGAGTACCTGTAGGATAACCATATGTACCATCCATAGTTACCGATATAGCATGTATATCAGCAATAGTAGCTGCTGTAGGTTTTAATATTAACATTTCTCCTGCACCTATAACCATACCATCTGCAAGATTCCAAGCAGCTGTACCTGCATCTAAACAAATAACAACACCATCTGTAGATGTAGTAGATGTATTTTTAATTGCCATCCATACAGGTTTATCAGCTGTATGTATAGTTGTGGTACTACCTAAAAAATCTAATGCTGCAATTAAATCTCCAGATGAATTTGATACTGCTATTTCTGCAAATATCCACTTATCATTTGCATCTTTTGGTTCATAATTAAAGCTACCACTTAAAGATGACTTTATATCATCCATAAATACCGATACTGATGAACTTGTTGTTGCTTTATCTGCCATTATTTAGCTCCTTGCTGTTGTTGTCGTGCAGCTTCCATTTCACCCATTCTTGCCATTGCCATAAAAGCATCATCATACTGAGCTTTAATTTTATCATGTTGAGCATTCAACCATTGATAATCAGTAGTTTGCTTTTTAAGTCTTGCATCATATTCTGATACCTTACCTTGGATTTCAGCTGTATAAGTTTGAATTTCTGCACTATATTTTGAAAGTTTATTACTGTTTGAAGAATTAACTCCATTTACTTCAGTAGAATATTTACTTATATTGTTTTGAAAATTTGTGCTATTTTTAGTCATATCTTGTGTAAATCTCTGCAATTCACCCTGTATTTGAGCATTATACTTAGATATGTCATATCCTGTTTCTGCCTGATATGTCTGTGTAGCTTTAGATATTTCTTGAGAATATTCCTGAACTGCATTACCAACCCTTGCAGTTTCGTTTTGAACATTAGCAGAATACTCATTTAATAAATTACTATAATCTGTTTGATATTTTTGAAACTTTTGAGTCCACTCTTCATTAGTCCATAATTGAATGTTAGAGTTTACCTCTGCTTGATAATGAGCTAATTGCTGTGTAAATCTTTGAAGTTTATTAGCTTCATGTTGCTGTTTTAAGTCTACATTCTTCATAACAGCCTGTAAAGATGCTTGATATTTAGTATTCTCTTCATTAAAATCTTGTACAGAATCTTGAACTTTTGCACTAAACTCTTGTATTTGAGCCGAAATAGCATTTAATCGTGCACTTGCCATTTCTGAATCTTCTTCATCAGTAATCCATTTTTCTACATCACTAAAGTTTGGAGCTACAGTAGGTCCATTATATGTAGGAAGAGAACTATTTAAACTGTCTTGAGTAATGCTACCAGTCGCTATTGTTATTTCTTGTAATTGAACATCTGGTACTGCCGGGGGGCTCGGTAAAGATAAATCCCCAATACTTGCCAATGTAGGGGCTGTAAATACAGGTTTATTAAAAGTTGGAAAAGTTGGAACATTTGAAAAACTAATATTTGCATCTGCTGGTACTTGAGGTAAAACAAAACCACCCGGCTCTGTAAAACTTGGTAAAGATGTTGAAATTGTATCAAGTGTAATACTTGCAGGCAATGCAGGTATTGCTATATCTAAAGGCAATAAACCACTTTTAGAAGCCATTTTAGCTTTTAAAGATTGCATAGAAGCATAAAGAACCACTAAATAAATTTTATCATCTGGGAAATATTTTATAGTACTTGCACCCTGAGCTAAAGCAGCACCTGAATTATCTACAGGTGTACCATTAATAAAATAAATTTTATAAGCATCTGGGTTTGAACTGGGTGCTGGGTAAACATTTACTTTCCCATCATCTTCTATAGTATAAGCAGGATTATATTTAGAAGCATAATGAAGACTATTGGTATCCGTGACATTAGACTGTAATCCTAATGGAATAAATCGACAATCTCTCCAATCATTATTAACACCAGCCTCTCTAACTACAGTTAATACTTTTCCTGAATCAGAACTTAATGACCCTTGTGATGTACCTTCGTCTGAAGAACCCCTAACAAACATAAAAGCATCTTGTGGTTTAAGTGCTATAGTTTTATTAGTTACTTCTAATACACCATCTTTAAGGAACTGTGAAAGTTCATCTCTTGACGGGGCTGTTGAGCCGGACCCTATACTAAGGTCTGTTAATCCATTTACTTGTGTTTCAAAATCTGCCATTTACTTCCTCTCTAAGCTTGACAAAAGCGTGAATGAGTCGTATAAGTGACTGCCTGAAAGGAGGAGGAAAAGTGCCTCGATTCAGACAGCCCTTAAGTTATTTATCTAAGATACAGAAAAACCTGCATCATGTGCTGTATGCCCACTAACATACCAATTAGTACCATCGCTGATAAAAGCAATATTATCACCTACAGAAGCTTCTGCTTCACATACTATTGTTGTACCTGCAAGAGTAAGATATGCATCTCCAGCTTCTACACCACCTAAAATAAGGTTTCCTGTAGCAGCTATTGGACTATCAGCAGTAGTATCTGTAAGAATAAACTTATAAGTTACCCCTGCTTTAGGAGCAGGTAAATTAATAGTTCTTACTACAGTACTATGCACAAGAAAGGTTTTTCCACTATCGTTCCATTCTAAATTATGAGTAGATGCAGCCGTAGCATCCATCTTGAAGATATATTCTCCATTCTGAAAGTTACCTCTGCCACCCAAAACTGTTCCTGAACCATTAGCCATAAGTTACTCCTTTCTATACTGCTTCTAAGTCAGACATCCAGACTAATAAGCGAGCCTTACCGGATGTTGCAGATTTAGCAATAACTTTAGCCTGTATTACATTTGCAGAACTAAAGTATTTAGCAGCTTGTTTTGAAGTGTCATCATTCCCTTGAAAGATAACATTATCAACTGTGCCTAAAAACCCAGTATTATGGTCTACATCGCTTAAAAAGAAATCATCATCCCCATCATAACCAACATTAATATCGGTATTTCCAGCAGTTCCACCAGCACCAACAGTAGTTACAAGGATTGCAACTCTTTCGACTAAAGTTCCAGCAGGTACAGTAACTGCACTTGCATTTAAGACCTGACCATTTTCAACAGCAGCATCATCATCACCAAACCCAAATTCCGGTCCTACCGTCAATTTAGGTGTATCAGATAATTTGCTATCAAAACTATTTTGTCCGTACATTGGATTAGCCATAATATACCTCCTTTAAGACCAGATAGCGTGGCATTCGGGCATTGACCATTCCATACCAGCTTCTGTTAAAATTAAATCAACTCTTCTATCTATACCTGTATTTTCAAGTGTTTGCACACCAACATATACTGAGGTATCTCTGTTTACACCATTACCCACTAACGGTCTATAGTTACAATACTTCATATTAATACCAAGCATTTTAACATTAGTTCCATCTAAGTGAATATTTCTAACAACATTCATATCACCAAATGGCGTAGTGATGTTAGTAGTATCTAATCCTAATACTTTCTTTCTACCTGTTATTGCTAAATCAGCACTAAAGTTAGAGTTAATATTAAGATTATTACTAAAGTATCCACCAAGTTTATGCAACCAATTATAAACTGCAGTATTACAGAAGAACATTGTAGCCTTTGAATTATTATATCGAGGGTCTACATAACTTGATAAATCATCTAAGAAATCATCAGCCGTTTTAGTAGCTGTTGTTAAACTAAATGTATTACCATAGTTAGTTATATAATCAACTGCACCTTGAGTATACTGAACATTAGAACCGTCTGTATATTGAGAGCCAAATAATAATGATTGCTCAATATCATATTTATGCTCAATAAGTTTGTTCTGCCAGATTCTTGCCCACTCGTTTGGCTCATACTTAAGAACAGTTGCTCTTGCAGTATTAGTCATAGCCATTGAAGTTTTCCAAATCTGGGTCATTCCAATGTTAGTTGAGTATGGTTGGTCTTTCCATGTTTCTGGATAACCTGAACCTTCAGCATGAGCCGAACCCATAACATAACATCTTTGTGGCTCTAATTCATCATGTATTCTTTTTGTAGCAGGTACATAAGTAGAATCATCAATATTAGCCGTAGCAGTTAAATACTGAGTCCCAGCCTTAACAACTGTACAATCTAACTGAACCATATCAGGATTATTAGTAGTTGTCACCGTAGCATCATTATAGCTACCTGCACCGGTATGCTCATTTACGGTATTAATTTTTGCAACCATATATGCACTTACATCGCCTGCTGCTGAAGCTGCCATTGGTATTTTTACAATTTGTCCCGGCAAAAAGAACTTAGGCATTGTACCTGTAGCACCTATTGCAAAATCATTATCAGTATTACCAAAAGTATTTTGAATATTACCAGTATTTTTATAGTCAGTAATCATTCTTACACTTAAAGAATCTCCTGCTGCTGGAGCTGCACCTAAATCAGAAGTTGTAATCCAAGCACCTGCATTATTTTTAGCTGCACCTACATATGCATATCTTTTATGCCAAGAATCTCTTTTTTCTGCCCATTTAAACTGTGGGTCATCAGTCGGTTTTTTTGCGACTTTACTAACGAATCTGAAAAACGGGTCTTGGGCTATTGAAAGCTCAGAAACCTTGTCACCGAAATTATACTTACGCCTAATGTCACCAGTATCAAAACTTGTACTTGTGCCCGGACCTCTACCATCAAAATCGGCAACAGTTAAATCAGTTTGTGGAGTTATCGCACTTAAATAATCAGCCATATTAACTGTCCTTTATATTAATCATTCAAACAAATTTTCCATAGTAACTGCTGCATCAACACCTTTTACGACATCGAATATAGCATCATCTGGACTTCTGTCCTTTGCGACACTATTAGCACTACTCACGGTATTTGGGTATTGACTCACATTCTTCATTTGATTCATAACCTGCTTTCGGGTGCTTTCTGCGATGTTATTCGCTTTCTGTCCCTCAGATACGATTCGGTCTAAATGTGTATAGTCCATACCACCTGAAAGAGTCTCATTTACTTTACCCATCCAATTATCAAATTGGTCTTGTGTCCAGCCCTTTTCTTTCATAAATGCTTCTTGTTTAGCCCTTGTTTCAGCTTGTTTAGCATTTTCTTCTTGCTGTGCTTCAATTTCTTTAACTTTACCTTCTACAATATTATTAGCTACTGTAGTAATCCAGTTATTCATAACTGAAGCAGATTCTGAATTAGGGTTATCCAATGCATCATCCATGTCAAAAACGAACTCTTTATCAAGTCCAAATAACTCTCTTGGATTAGAAGCTTCTGGGGCTTTCTCTTTTCCAGAGAGATGGTTAAGTACAGCCTGAGCTGCACCAGGGTCATTCTTCATCACACCAATAAGTTCGGAATACTTTTCATTCTCTTTTACGAGCTCTGCAAGTCTCTTTCCCTCACTTGATGAATCTGAGTATCTCTTCTTATATGGGTTTTCTTCTGACTCCCATATGTCAGGTTGCTCTGTTTGTTGTTCGGGGTCTCTTTCGAGAGTTGCCGGAGATTGAGCTTGTTCGGTTACTACATCAGTAATAACTTCATCTACGATAGAGCCGTTCACCTGTTGCTCTAAATCACTAAAAAAATCACCGGAGTCAGAGCTTTCGACTGTTACATCTTGTTCTGAGTTGTCCTGTATATTTTCTTGCATGATAGCCTTTCTATAGGTTTACAGCAGCCTAAAATTATTCTTATGTAGTTTTAGCCTGCAAGTTATTTGTTTTTTGTGCTCTCATTTCTTTTTGTTGTTCTTTGAGAACACCATCCATTTCCTTAGTTATTCCCATCTGCCGAACCTTTTCTTCAGCAACTTGGGATTTAAGTTTTGTACTTGAGTCAAGTAAATTCTTTCTCATATCATGTTCAACAGACCGTTTAGCATCTTTAATACCAGCCTGTATAACTTGTCTTCTAAGAGTTTCATTATCCCCATTAAGACTTTTAACCTCTTTTTCAAGACCTTGTATCTGACTTTGTAATTGAGAATACAATGATTTTCTTTCAGCGATTTTCTCTTTATCTCTAATATCTGTCTCGGCTAATACTGCCATATCATCTACAACACCAAGTTGAAGTAATTCTTTAAGTTCACCAAGATAAGCCCACCTATTAACTGGTAGTCCTGTGCCTGGTACAACTCTCACATCAAACTTGGCATTAGCATAGTCATGGAACATACCAATCTCCTGACCATAATCATTATATAGCATTTTATTTATCTCAACATCTTTGTACTCATCTTGTTGAGCTATTGCATTTGGTTGTACAATTCTAAATACTTTATTAATTTTATAAGTAGCTTGGGCATAATCTCTTACAACTAAACCAAATTGTTGCAATGCCGGATGTATAGAATTAGTAATCCAAGCCTTAACTCTCCTTGTACCATATTCATCAGAAGCAAGTAAACCTCTATATGTTTCTGGTTGTGACGAGGTGTCGCCTTGCATAGAAGAGTATATTCCTGCTAAGTGTTCAATATCCATTTTACCTCTGTCTACTATATTAGCAAAGGCTGTAGATATTGGTGCTGGTTGTATAGCTGTCGGGGCATCATATCCATGATTAACAGGAAGTATTGCACCTGGGGCTGTAGCAAATTTTTCCCAATGGTCTTTATCTATAGAGCCATCATAAGCCATCCATCTTAATGAAGAACCTAATGAAGCATTATGAATCATTAACTGGTGAGCTTTATTTAACTCCTTCTGTTTACCTACTAACGGAGAAACAACAGACATAGGATAAGGTGTACCAGTATATTTGTAGTGTACAGGTATAATTGGGTATTCTGTCCCGGGCAAAAACCTCTCATATAAAAACTCACCACCTACACATACAGTAACCTTAACTTTATTATCATAAAACTTAATAGCTTCAACAAGATTATTTCTAAGTTCACCTTTCATGAGGATTTTAAATTCTTTTTCTGATACTACAGTTTGCTCAATTCTTCCAGCTTCTTCCATTGCAGCACTTATGCGAGACTCTCTCTCTTGTTGGAGTTGTTGCTCTGCTGCTTGTTGTGCTTTTTGAACCTCTAAATCGTGCCTACTTTGTATAATAACACCATCTTCAAGGTTCTTTCCAATAGCCATTATTGTTTCTTCAAGTTTAACTTGAGATTCAGCTATATAAGATTGCATATCTTGGTCGATTTGAGCAGTTATAGCATCTATTTCTTCTTGGGTAGGTTGCATTTTATAAAAGACATTACGATACGCTACCTTAACCTTTTCATACATTTCATAGTAGGAAAGTATATCATCTCTTTCACCATCAACTTTCCAACCTTCACTTATATCGTTATATTGGAAATCATTACCATCAGACCGTTCTTGACCTGTCACATTATATAAACCTTGTCCGGATGCCTTTTTTAACTTAGCCGAAAACTCTGGCAAGTCATTAAGTAGGTGACTACGAAGTACCTGTTTATATATTAAAATATAACCAGCATCCCTAAAGAGTAAATCCCTCGACTTAGGGTCTGGATACACATCAAAAGGCTCAATAGAATCAAATACGACCTCTCCCATTCCATGGTCTGCATTTGCATCTACCCGGACACGAAAATATCCTATACTTTTCGTTAATGAATCTGTTATAATTTGATTATATACATTGGAACCTTTACTACTATACCATATATAATCAGCCATATCTGCATGTACAGCAGCTATTTTAGAATCGCTACCTTCTGTAGCTACGGCTTGCCACTTAGGGTCTTTTTCTGTAACATAATAATTTAACATTTCTACAACGGGAATTATTCGATTTATAGTAAATGAAGGCATCCCTTGGTTTTTTAATGCAATTTCTTCGTCTCTGGAAAGTTGATTATCAAGATAAAAGTTATGACCTTCTTGATTTTTATGTTCCCATTCTTTACGAGTATTCCCATTTAATTGATTAAATAGGTGTTCTATCTTAGCTGCTCTTTTATCCATTATGCTATTACCCAATTTTTAGGCATTTGTACAACTTTTCTACGAGTACCTTTATGTGTTTCAAGTCCTGACGGGGGTATTGAGTATTTTACAGAATAGGCTAATGCATCTATTGTATCATCATGTGCCATCCGTGGACCAAAAGTTATAATCTCATGCTGTAAGTCGTAATGTGTTTTTTTAATTTTTACTGCACCAATAGCCATTCTTTGTGCAAGAATTTCTTGGATACGGTCTCTTTTTGACATTCTTGTGCCGGGTTTTTCTTGTTTAACCTTTACGGTAAAATCGTTTCTCCGTCTCATTTCTGATATAATAGATTGGAATACTGGTCGAGACATAGTTGTGTCCTCTATGACCGTAAGACGGGGCTTAAATATAGAGTTCTGTTCAAATACATAATCTACTATTCCTTTTTTATCTTCACCGGGAATAGCAAGAACTGGTAAACCTCTTTTGCGAATATAATCTAAAACATAAATATTTGAATCTTCGTCAATAGCTATAACAATAAGAACACTAAAATCGCTCTCTCTTCTTTCTGAATCTGTAGCTGGGTCTACTCCCATATATGTATTGACGGGTTTTTCTACGCCATCTATAACTACATAACTAATTTCACTATTTTCATCATATTTAAAATTCCCATCCCAGTAGTTTATATGTCGCATATTAAAGATAGAATCTTCTTCAGACTGAACCTCCATCATATACTCTTGATAGAACTTATTAGGTTGTCCAGAATCTGCATAGAACTTTTTCTTTTCTTCAAGTTTATCTTTAGGAAACCAACTTGCCCATAACGGCTGACCATCTGGCTGGATAGCCTTATGCATCAAAACTTCCCAGCTAAAATCTTCTTTATCTGACTTAGCTCTTTCAGAATTTATAATAAGGTTATTAATAAAGCTATCAAAATGAACAGGAGTACCGTTAATTCGCAGTCTACCACCGTCAGGTTCTAATGCCGGGTGTACAACTGCAGTTACCATATTTGCATTCTTAGAACGGCTTTCAGAAGTTAGGGTATTGTTTTCATCTTCAAAGTCATCAAGTATAATAAGGTCATATCTTTTATGAAGTTTAGCTCCACCACGAATACCTGAAATATTAGACTTCGATATAAGTTTACAGCCATTAGAAAACTCAATGTCCTGTTCTGTCCACTTTCTCCCTTTTAAATCCCCAAAGTAGTACCGTATTGTGTCATTCATCTCAACATGGGTTTTAATATAATCCATATTTCCTGTTGCAAGCTTTTGAGTTGCTGAAACCCAACCATAGAACAAAGGTTCTTGTGCAAAACAAAAGCTCCTAAGTATATCTGCTTTAGTTAGTACTGTTTTTCCATGTCCACGGGGGAGAATAATAGCGAGATTATTATGTTTATAATTCTTCCCATCCTTCTCATTCATCTTATCAGCCATCTCGTAATGAAACCATGGAGTCTCACTTCTCATAAAATCGTCTGGTAAAAACAACTTCCCGAAAGCAATTAAGTCACGGGAAGCTAATAATAAAGCTTCTTCAGCTTTAGCTACATTTTGTGTGTTATAGTTACTCACCTGCCTTATAACCAGAGTGGGTATGGGTATGAGCTATATCGCCAGCTCCAGCTTCCGAAGAAACCGTCACCTTACCACCTTGTTCATATACAGGAGTAAATCCAGCTCTATTATCTTGAACCTTACCACCCATCTCTAAAGCTTCGCCTTCAACCATACCACCATCCATATACATTTTTTTAGCATAACCACCAGCCATAAACTGTGGAACTTTACCTGTTTCGTTTAAGTAATCAAGCACATCTTCGCCAAGTTTCTTAGCAGAAGACTTCTTAATAACATATTCTCCACCCTCCATCTCAATAGGCTGTTTACCGACTTTAGCAGCAATACCACCTTTTGCATGAGAAGGTCCTTCAAGCATACCACCTTCTTGCTTAAACCAGCCACCAATAGCATCCTTCCCGTGCTTTTCTCTAAACTTCTTTTCTCTATATTTTTTCTGTAACTCTTGTGTTTCAGTTAAAGGTTTTCCTTTAAGCATAGATTTAACCTTCTTACCTGCCTCAGATACTCTGGTTTTTAAGCTCTTGCGAACTTTTCCCATTTTACCTCTTTTAGTCATCTCTGCTACATATCTATCAGCTTTGGATGCTGGTTTAACTTTTTTAGTTTGAACTTTTGTTGGTTTATACTTAACATCTTTGGCTTTAAGATTTGCAGGTTTAAAAGAGGTTAGCTTCTCTGTTCTTTCCTTTTTCAATCGAGCTTGATATTGTTTTTCAGTCTCACCAGAAGTACCCATAGGGTCAAGCTTTTCTTTAACTTTCTTTTTAACAGGTTTAGTTTTCTTCATGTAAGTTTCTTTATAGTAATCTGTTTTTGTTCCATCAGGATTTTCTATAAGCTTACCATGAACATCTCTTAATCCATCTTTAAAAGTTGCTTCAGGTACTTTATTTTTTGAATCTGAACCCTTCTCTATAACTTTACCTTTAAAATCAACAAGGTCATGTTTAAAAGTTGCTTCGGGAACTTCTACTTTAGGTTTTTTACGATTCTTCAGCTCATTAGAAGCTTTCTGTATTTCTTCTTTACCTTTTTTCTTATAAACATCTCTATCCTTCTCTCTTTGACCAGAAGATACATATTTTTCATAATCTTCTTTTGTTTGAAATGTTTTTCCAGCACCAGAACCTGTAGTTATTTTTCTATAAGGTTTTGAAGTGATTGTCTTATATTTAACATTCGGGGCTGGTTTTTTAAAACCTCCAGCTTCAGTCTTTTTAATATTTTTATCCCTATTAGCCATAGCTTTATTGTAAACGGCTCTCTGCTTGTCAGTAAGCTTTGCTAACTGTTTTTCCGTAAGAGGACCACCATTAGCCATTTTCTTTTTATAACCACCACCTCTATCTGCTTCTTGTTTTTTCCAAAAATCCTCTCTTATAGCTTTGGCTCTTTGAGTCTTACGAACTATTTGCTGTATAGTTGAGTCATCTACTGCTTTAACTTTGCCATCTTCCTTAACTATTCTGGGTTTAAATTCAAGCCCACCTGATTGATGATGTCTTTCTGCTAATTTTTTCGCAGCTTTAATTTTTTTATCAGCTTTCTTTAACTCTCTTGGTCTTGGAGTTTTTCCACCATTTTCCATTTTTCTTTTACTACCGTTCATACGAGATTTTTCCTTTCTGCCACGATTAGTGGACTCTGATTCAAGTTTTACATCACCGTTTACATGAGAGACATCTTTGCCATCTCCATTACCATAAGTTCCCTTCTCATGGTTTATACGGTTCAATTCTGTTCGTTTTTTAATTTGTGAAGGCGAGGATTGGAATTTCTTATATTCCTTCTTGTAATTTCTTGGTTTCTCTACAAGACTCACTATGCTTCTCCTTTATAAATTCTAAGATTAGCCTTATCGTTTACATCAAGTATCATATCTTTAGACTCATCAGTATGCATATAGATAGGAGTCTGCTCACCAACATAAGCACCTTCTACATTAAAATAAAAATACTCTATTGCATCTTCTTCGCTCATACCCTGCTTAATAAGAACTTTAAAGCATTTATTTATATCATAGACTGCAACATTCTTAGAAGTCACTCCAATCAAGGCATCATTAAAACCATCAGCTAATAGTATGTCATCATACATGCTCAGGTAGCTCCGGTCTTTGTGCTGCTTCCAGCTGTTCTTGGCTAAGTCCTTGAAAAATCCCGGTCACATTAGTTATCTTTTGTTTCTCAATAACACCAAATGCATCCCATAGCATATTCAAGCTACGAATCCGGTCTGAATCATTTCTTGCATTGTCTGTAATGTCCTTGGCAACACCAATAAGGTAGTTTAAATCTACCCCTAATGTCTCAAATGTATCTTTTAACTTTTCATTCACCAGAGTATCCACCCTTTCTGTAGTTAATAAAATAGCAGCTTGTTTCTTAGCATAAGCCTCACTCTTTGCCGGGTATATATCAAGGTAAGCTTCTACCGGGTCTTGCCCTTTGGCGACCCTCGAAGCAAATAACTCTTCCCTCTTGGTACAGTTTTTACGAGTATGTATCGTAACCTCGGCTACCTTGCCACTAAGATTGTAAATATTAGGCTTTCTTTCCGTATCCATAGAGGTTGTATAAGTCCCAGTACATGTACCAATAGTCTTATGCCGACCTAAAACACCTCGTCTTAGTATCTGAATAATACAACCATCATCAGCAACCACCCAGTCCCCGACCCGTGCTTCTTTCCAATCTTTGCGAGGCATGATGTGGTCCGGGAGGGCATCCCCCGGCTCATAGATACGGTGCTGTTTACCCTTTACTATGTGGTGTCGCATAGGTAAATATAACTATATGTAGCAACACTAAACTGTAAAAATTGTAGGATTTTGTTATGTGGGTAAAGATGAAGAGATACCCCCCATGCGTAGGGTTTTCGGTTTCGCAATTCCGTTATTTTCCGTTTTTTTCCACAGATTGAGCCTACTCTTATGCCGTCGGTATAAGGCTTCGCTTCTACTCTGCTTATCTGCATGGATTTGCTACCTGTTCCCTTCAGTAATACTATTTTTCCCACTACCCACGACCAACCCACAACCTACCTACTATGCCGTCGGTATAGTGTCGTACTTTGCCCTTGTAGATTTGGTAACATTCGAGGATTTGACGGGGTTCTATGCCGTCGGTATAGTGATTTATTGCTTGACATGGGTTAAGGTTTCACCCTATGTTACGGTAGTTGATTGAGGCAACGACACAAAACAGTTTCAAATTTAATTTTAGTTTAGTTTTTTAATATAAGTTGTTTTAAGGTTAAATCAGTAATTCCTTATGACAGACCAACGAGGGTTGGAGATTAGGATAAATACATACTTCAGAAATCGGGTTTTATGTACCTAATCAAAGAGAGAAAAAACCATGCAAAGCATGATAACAGCATCAAACGGGCAAAAATCTTTCGGGGTGGGCTTATGGGTGTGGCATAGCGACTACATGGTGGAGTGTTTACAAAAGTGAGTATAAAGGAGTTGAAATTGTGTAATACACTAAAAATTTAAGCAAGTAAAATTTCTTTTGTAGGGATAGTACAATAAGATTGTTGTGGGCAGGATGAGGTCTAACCCATACCGAAGCGAACTCGGTCTATTCCTCTATTTTTTTAACACACACACAGGAGAAATAAAATGGAATACATTTTAATTAATGGGCAAGAAGTATTAGTAGACTTGTCAGAAGATGAACATATAACAGAAGAAATGATGGAGCATTGGCATAAAATTGATATTGAGGAGGAGCTTTATTAATGTTAGCATACTCAACAAATAGAAATTTGCAGACCGAAATCGCTTGGAATAGAAATAACCCAAGTACAATAAATAGGTCTGAACGGAAGCAAGAGAAATGCCGTAGGCATTTAAGAGAAGCGAAATTAACGAGTGCAAGCTATAACATATATAAGCAAAGGATAAATAGATAAGTGAAATTCAAAACAAAAGAAGAATGCGAGAAATATATAGATGAGAGAATAAACTTTCATGGCTCAAATTTAATTGGGTGGACAAGAGAAATTGAAGGGTACTTTGTGCCTTGTTTTAATGTATATAACTAAGCAGGAGAAATAAGAATGAAAACAGATTGGAAATTAGGTGGATACTTACCTAATGGTAAAGTGAGAGTATTCAGATTTGACGGGGGCATCAAAGAAGAGAAAGTAATTTTGGTTGATGCCATGCCAAACCTTAATAGAAAAAACAAATACCAAGTGAAAGGAATTTAAATGAAACCAATAGACCATGCAAGAGATGTTATCAAAAATGGATACAAAAAGATTGATGGAATGATACTTGACACATTCACAGCAAGTGCAGTCGTGCAAGTGTACGACCAAATAAGTGAAAGCCGAGCAGATGTACTACCGAAATTAAATAAATTAAACTTAAAACAATTAGTAAACTTTACATGGAGAATAACCAAATGAAATATTTAAGCGACTACACAAACGAAACAATAGACAATGTTATCAGAAGCAACGGAGGATTTTTTGCCTTTAGTGACGAGCAATTTAACGAGCAGAAAAAAGATAATGTAAAATACCAGCACCTATACGGGAACTTATATGCACCAATAAAAAATATAAAAGCAATAAGCACGGGGATTGAAAATGCTCACAAGTTAGGAGTTGAAATGGACTTAAAAGAAAATGGTATTAAAAAAATAATACATAGAGAACTTGCGAACTATGAAGTGCAGTTGGGAATGGATGGTATAATCCATGCAAGAAATAGTTTAAAAGATTATGGAGTAACAGAAGAACAACTACAAAAAGAATACAATGCCTATATGGAATGGTGCATTAAAACAGACAACTTTTAAAAGGAGTAAGCATGAAAAAGAAAATAAGTTATAGTGTATACAAGAGATTGGCTAATGATGTGGCTGATATAAAGGGAATTGAATATCCATATTATGACGGGGTTTACACCTACACATTACGAGATATTGTAGGTATGCTTCGCAGATGTCCATATCTTGTAGTAAGAGAGGGCAAGAAATGGATACTAAATAATAAATATAACTACTTACTGAAAGGATAGACATGAGTAAATACATAAAACAAAAGAGAAAAAACAACACAGCAAGAGAAACACTAAACGAAACAACAGATAATTTTTGGGATTGTTTTACAGATAACTTAATGTGCAGAGTATTAAGCACCGAGCAGTTAGAAGAAATAACAACAGAAATTATAAACTTTGAAAATAAAATGGTAAGATTATTACAATCATACCATCATGAAAAAATACACCGAACACCATCAACAATAGGCAATAGAAATTTAACAACAAACAAAGGATAAAACACATGACACACACACAAAAAATAAACCATGCAGAAGAATACACAAGAAAAGTTATGCTTGAAGGATTGAAAAAGGAAAATCTATTATGGGAATGTGGATATGTACCAGACTTATCAATATCACACACGAACCACAAGAGCAAGACAGAATACAATGGACTGAATGTAGTAAATCTTACCTTTGCTCAAATGGAAAACAATTATAAGATACCTCAATGGCTCACATATAGACAAGCACTTGATGTAATGGGATTGGAAAAGAAGGGAGGTAAGTATTCTCCTGTAACATATAAAGATAGTGGTAAAAGATATGACGGGGAGAGGGTGCTAAAAGAAAATGCTCAATCTGTACCTATTGAATATTGGAAACCTATCTATTGGAAAATGGTAGATGAAAAAAGAAAATACATTAAGGTTGCAGAATACAAAGAGTTAAAAGAAAACGGTGAAGATGTAGGCACAAAGATTGTTTTTGATAGGTGCTATTGGGTATACAACATAGAAGAAACAAACCTACCACAACCAAAAATAAAAAAGAAAACAGGCAGACCTAAGAGCAAGGTAAAGATACTTGAAGACATAATTGCACAATACAAGCAATCTAAAAATGCACCGACAATGATACAAAGACCTTTAGCAAAGGGTGAAAGTCCACACTATTCACCACTAAAACATGAGATTGTAGTACCTACTATAAATTGCTATAAAAATAAATACAGATACTACAAAACATTCTTACACGAAGGTATACATAGTACAGGACATAAGAGTTTGCTAAACAGAATAACAGATGAGATTTTCTATCACAAAGAAGAATATGCAAAAGAGGAATTAGTTGCAGAAATGGGTGCTTTTATGCTGATGAAATATGCAAATGTAGATAGTAAGCATATCAAATCAAATAGCCAAGCATATATTAAGGGTTGGTTGAAGGCACTTAAATCTAATCCCGAATGGATTACATCATCATTAAGACAATCAGTAAGGGCAGTAAGACATATCTTAGCTTAGTCCGTGTGTGTAGGGGGTGGTGCTTCGGTGCTACCCTCTTTTTATAACCCCATAGTTTAATGGTAGAATGTCGGTCTCCAAAACCGAAGGTCAAGGTTCAAATCCTTGTGGGGTTGCAAATAATTAATCACTATCATAAGGAGAACAAATGACCATAAAAGATGCAATAAAAATGCTACAAAGCTATGATGAGAATGAGGAAATACATATACAATGGTGGGATAGAGAATGTTATATAGATTTGCATAACATTACTAAAGAGGAGTGGAACATGGTTGTTCACGAGTTGAATGAATATCATTTTGACGGGGTTACTGAAATAATATCAGATGCTATTGAACAAGAACTACAAACAATAAGGAGTAAAAAATGAGTTGGATGCCACCCGAATTAGCAGTACATCCAGAAGATAGAAAGCACGAATGTAGTAATTGTGGCTTTATGAAATGGGCAGAAGAATTTAACAGAGATAACAATTATGACATGGTATGTAATGATTGTTATGAAGAACAAAGGTTTATGTGTGGAGTATGCCAAGAATGGTGTGATGAATACACATATAACGAGGAAAAAGATATTGATGAATGTAACGAATGTAAGGAGGAAGAAGATGAGTAGAGATTTAAGCGAATACATAGATGACTATTGTAGGGATACTTATGGTCATAGTAATTGGGGGTATCTCGATACATATAGTAAAGAGGATTTGGCGAGTGCTGAACATACTATCGAGGGTACTATTGTTTTTTGGAATGAGCCTTTAGATGAGGAGAAATAAGATGAGTAAACTAAAAAAGTTAGCAGATATGTGTACTGATTATGAAGTATATACAGATGGTTATCACAATACACCTGTCGGAAGTGATGACTTAGACAGGGTAAAAGAAGAAACTATTAATGCAATAGGTGAAATGTTAAATGAAATATTAGAAGGAGAAGAATGAAGAATGATGAAAAAAGTTTAAAAGAAATCTTTGATGATATAAAAGATTTAATGGAGGATTTATTTAAATCAGCAGATGAAACTATTAATAAAATAAAGGAAAAAAATGAAAATACTTAATA
>VTLG01012746.1_pt1 | contig 56287 bp, 68 predicted proteins | sample 4694571 | NCBI WGS metagenome assembly VTLG01 (sample SAMN12604809, study PRJNA352737) | marine metagenome | biome: ENVO:00000447; feature: ENVO:00000209|ENVO:00000569|ENVO:01000036; material: ENVO:00002151; isolation source: viral sequences binned using virsorter ... | reverse complement strand
GTTTTCTGTGCTTTTGTTGCTGTCATGTTTCCTTTCTTGTTTGGTTGTGAAAAATGCTAAGAAGCAAAATGATGGGGATGCGGGATAACTGTAGTGAGCGCGACTAGCTTGAACCGATAGTGTAACTCTATCCTTGCAGACAATACGAGGGATATAGTAAAGGTCAGTTGAATAAGTTGTGCCGAAATAGGGCTTTTTCCTTGCCAGTCTTTGATTTAATTGATGTATATTCATTTTCTTTTTTCTCCTAGTTAGTGGGGGACTTGCGTCCCCCGGTTGATTTATGAAAACTCGCGCTTACCTTGAAAGAACTCGGTCATCGCTCGGTGCGGGTAGTATCCGTCGATACCCATAGTCAACATTGCGATAGTGACTGCTTGAGCGATTCGATCTTCTGAACAGCGGTAGCGATGCCACTCCAGCTTGTTCTTCTGCTTGTCACCTAAGTAACCGCAGGTGACTTCCCAAGCTTCCTCTACCTTCTGTTCCTCCGTACCCTCGAACTCATAATGCTGTTTTCTGCTCAGGGTATTTTCTCTGATAATTCGTTTCATGTTTTCACCTCTATGGTTAGTTTCTTATCAACTCTGTGCTCCCTGTCGATGGTTGTATATTCGCATACTTCTGCATTTTAATCAAGTACTTTATAGTCTAATTAATTCTTTTAGATAATCATCGTTTAGGTGCGCAGGCAGCACGCAGCACGGGAACTGGTGTCAACCCCCTTGCGGGGGTGACGGTGGGTTATAGTGCGAGGAATACTCTAACTATCCACACTACTAAACCAAATACTACAAAGCCTCCTGTTATAAATGTTACATAGAAAAGAGCTTCTAATAGTCGTGCGATAAATAGCTCTTTGCGTTGTTCAATCCTGCGTTGTGTCCGTCTTATGTTTCTGTTGGTCATTTTCTTATCCTAGTTAATGAGCACGTCCTTGTGCTCGGTTGGTTTATTTAAAGGTTTTGGCTATTTTCGTTTTAGTAGCTACGAAGGCCATCCTGATTGCGCGTATTGACCATGAAGGCTGTTCATCAACCCACTCATATAAGTTATTTGGATCATGGATGTTTAAGCTATCCAATGGGTTGTATGCGGACCCTTTATATACTTCTCCTACTACCCAGTTATTTCTTTTTATCTTGTTCATAATAATCTCCTAGTTGATGAGCGCGTCCTTGCGCTCGGTTGATTTATTTCTTTTCCCCTTTTACTACAATTACCTTACGGTTTTTCCAAAAACGTAGCTGTAATCTGGCGCTGCTATCAAAATCTCTTATTGAGCAGTACTGTCCGGTAAATGCTATTTGAAAATCCTTTCCGGCGTACCAATCTGCTTTTGCTTCCTTTTCAAAGCGGTATTCTTTACCGTATGCTGGGACTATTGTTGGATTGCTAAACATATCGTTCTCCTAATTAGTGAGCGCGTCCTTGCGCTCGGTTGATTTATGGTCCTTCGTTGTGGATTGATTTAAGTCGGTCTTGTTCATCACACCAGTACAATTCGGATTCTTCTATGAGTACATCTATCGCTTGTGTGACCTTGTCGGTTTGGTTTGGAAAGTCCAGTAATGCTTCTAATGCGTCTATTATTGCTGTTTCTCTGTTCATGGTTTCACCTTTATGTTTAATCTATTATCGACTCTGTGCTCCCTGTCGATGGTTGTATATTCGCATACTTCTATAGTTATGTCAAGTGGTTTTAACTTTGATTAAGCCTTTTATATAGTTTATTTTGCCGGTGGTGCTTTTTATGAGAATGCGCGATGCGCGACCCGTACCGGGGGGGTATACCCACTTGGGTGAGAAAAGGTGCGTATGCGTACAGGTAATATTATTCCGCTCAAATGAATCTCAATTTCCCTCAGTTACCCCCACCCCCTTTTTTAGCAAACCTTGCATAACTACACCCCACCCCCTTAAAATACAAAATACCCCCCTTCATGGAACCGTTGATGTCAGAAATCGTAATTCCGCTTGAGTTGCCCCCCACGCTTAACTATTCCGAGTTACGTGAGTTTGCAGAGACGGCCTGCCGTAATGCGACACTACTCGAAAAGCACGACATAGCGCTGGAGATGGGAGCCGAAGAAGAAACAAAGGTACCCAAAAAACGCGCTCAATCTACTACAGCCTCTCTGCTTGAAGCCTATGACATACTGGAAGAATACGGAGGGTCGCTAAATGCCACGCCAGAAGAGCTGCATAATGCAGTGGTAAATCTGCTTTTGCTGGAAACCCAGAATCCAGACCCGCGCCAACGGCTCCAAGCCATTGTGCATCTGGGTAAAGTCACCGAAGTAGGGACGTTTTCAGAGAAAAAGGAAGTAACTATTACCCACCAAAATGCGGCTGACCTAAAACACAAACTAAAAGAACAACTGCTGGAGCTAAAGCAGAACCTTGACGGTGTTTATGAGGTTAAGAAATGAATGCTGTAGTAGAAGTCGTGCCGAGGTTGGACGATCTTACGTCTGAAGATATTGATCTTCTGCTACGTAACCTGGACGCTGGTTCCTATACAGCCCAGGAACAGGAAAGGCTGTCTAGCACCCTAGAGGAATACCAGCGGAACCTGTATATCGAAGCCTGTAAAGCTGATTTGATTGCGTTTTGTTGCGCTATGCAACCGGATTACAAGGTGGGTAGGCATCATCGCATACTGGCAGACCTCCTGATGGAGATAGAAAAGGGCCGCAGTAGTGCTGCAACGGGGAAAGACAGGATTTGTGTCAATATGCCTCCACGCCACGGCAAGTCCCAGTTAGTCTCTATCTATTTTCCGGCGTGGTTTTTAGGCAGGAATCCCGATAAGAAAGTACTTATGGTGTCGCACACTACTGATTTGGCTGTGGATTTTGGCAGGAAAGTGCGAAATTTGATTTCAAGTCCTGAATATCAGGAGATATTTCCAGATACGAGCCTTGCTATAGACAGTAAGTCCGCAGGAAGGTGGAATACGAGTCGGGGAGGGGAATATTTTGCCTGTGGTGTTGGTTCAGCACTGGCCGGACGGGGTGCCCACCTGCTTTTGGTTGATGACCCGCACAACGAACAGGACATAATTAACGGAAATCTGGATGTTTTCGACAAGGCGTATGAATGGTTTACGTTTGGTGCACGAACACGCCTTATGCCGGGGGGTAGGGTAGCTATTATTCAGACCAGATGGCATCTGGACGACCTGACAGGCCGTGTTACCCGCGATATGGCACAAAATACCTTGGCAGATAAGTATGAAATAGTGGAATTCCCTGCAATATTGGACACTCCTGACCCCAAAAAAGCCAATAAAACCGTAGAAAAGCCACTTTGGCCCGAATTTTTCGATTTGGAGGCTCTTTATCGCACAAAAGCGTCAATGCCGCTGTTTCAATGGAACGCACAGTACCAGCAGACCCCTACAGCAGAAGAAGCAGCCATTGTAAAACGGGAATGGTGGAACGAATGGACAGAAGAAGACCCTCCTACCTGTGAATATATGATAATGACGCTGGATGCAGCGGCAGAAAAGAATAACAGAGCGGATTATACGGCCCTTACGACATGGGGCGTGTTTTTCAATGAAGAAGCTGATAGATACGAGATAATTTTGCTAAATTCCATCAAAAAACGCCTTGAATTTCCTGAACTTAAGGAATTGGCATACGGGGAATATGAAGAATGGGAACCGGATGCGTTTATTGTGGAGAAGAAAAGTAGCGGCACGCCGCTATATCAGGAAATGCGTAGAATGGGTTTAGTGGTACAGGAGTATACCCCTCATAGGGGAACGGGTGATAAGATAGCCCGTCTTAATTCTGTAGCAGATATAATAAAATCAGGTCTGGCATGGGTACCTCAAACACGTTGGGCTGAAGAAGTGGTAGAAGAGATTGCCGGGTTTCCTTTTATGTCAAATGATGACTTGGTGGATTCGACAGTAATGGCGCTTATGCGCTTCAGGCAGGGCGGTTTTATACGGCTACCTACAGATGAGCCGGATGAGGTTCAATACTTTAAGCAGCGTAAAAGCGGGTACTACTGATGGCTGAAGAAACTTACGAAGAGCGGATGCGTAGGCTGTATCCTATGGGTTTGGAAGCTGCTCGAAAAGCCTCTGAAGAGTTTGCCAATCAAGAGATGATGGCGGAAATTCAACGCCAACTACCTGAAAGACTTAGGTTTGGCGGTGAATTTGGTTTGCCCAGTGCTCTAGCTTATGGCAAAGATGCCGACAGTCGGGCGCAAATACGCGGCTATCTTACGCCTGGAGTAGATTTCCCTAGTAGAATGGGCACATATGGGCGAGGGATGGAGGACGACCCCCGGTATGAGTTTATAACCGGTGAACCGGATTACGATGAAACTACCGGCACTTCAAAGGGGATAAGTGTATTTCAACCGATGGGGCGTAATCCTCGGGAACGTGCCTTCAATACCGCCGAGGGGGTTGAAGGTTCACGAAATAGAAATAAACGGCATTCATATGCTAGCACTATAGCCCATGAGCTTACGCATAAGTTTTTTGACAGCCCTGCGTTTTTGGATTTTTTGGAAGAAACTGGACGTTACTCCTATCCCCCAGGAACACCACTTACGCCAAGGCAAGAACATCACTTGATTCAAAGTGTTGAGCCTATGACTGAAGAATTTGAAAGGCTTGGTGCTAGAAAACATGCCCAACAGTATTATAGTGAATTATTGGATCATTTTAGGGGATGGTTAACGCCGGAACGAGAAGAGAAGTATGGTATTAGACTGCCTATCCCTCATGCTATTCCTGAATATCCGTCAACTTTAGATAAGCTTATAGATTTTATAAGGGGTCAATAGTATGGCTATTGAAAGAAGTTTGTATACATCTCCGGAAGGGCTAGAGGTTGTTGAAGAAGAACAAAGTATGGAAATTAGCATCCTTAACCCTGATATGGTTACGATGGATGACGGCAGTGTAGAGATAACCCTTGTTCCTGAAGAGGGGCTTGAAGAAGCAGCCGGAGCACCTTTTGATGCTAATCTGGCTGAATACCTTGAGGACAATGAGCTTACTGAAATTTCCTCAGAACTTCTGGGACATTTTGAAGCAGACGTTAGCAGCCGTAAGGACTGGGCTGAAACTTTTGTTAAAGGGCTGGATGTACTGGGGTTTAAATACGAGGAACGTGTAGAACCGTGGGAAGATGCCTGCGGCGTATATTCTAATGTTTTAGCAGAAGCAGCTATTCGTTTCCAAGCGGAAGCGATGAGTGAGACTTTCCCGTCTGCTGGCCCTGTTAAGACCAAGATACTTGGAGAAATAACCAAAGATAAGGAGGATGCTGCCCTCCGAGTTCGTACTGATATGAACTATGAATTAACGGATGTCATGGTTGAGTACAGGCCAGAACACGAACGGTTACTCTATAGTCTTGGCTTGGCAGGGTCAGCTTTTAAAAAGGTATATTTTGACCCCAATATTGGCCGACAGGTCGCTATCTATATCCCCGCTGAAGACGTTGTTGTGCCCTATGGCGCGTCTAATCTGGAGACAGCAGAACGTGTTACCCACGTAATGCGTAAGACAAAGAATGAGCTGATAAAGCTACAGGCCGCTGGGTTCTACCGTGAGGTGGAGTTGGGCGACCCTATGTCTTTTCATACAGATATAGAGGAAGCAAAAGCTAAGGAAGGTGGGTATACCCTCAATGCAGACGACCGGTACACAGTTCTGGAAGTCCATGCTGACCTCATCATTGACAACATTGACGGGGAAAAGGATACAGAGGAGCTTCAGATAGCAAAACCTTACGTAGTTACGATAGATCAGGGTACCGGTACAGTCCTTGCCATTCGTCGTAATTGGGATAGTGACGATCCTTTGACACTAAAGCGTCAACATTTTGTTCATTATTCCTATGTACCGGGTTTTGGATTCTATGGCCTTGGTTTAATTCACATTATTGGTGGATATGCACGCGCTGGAACTTCTCTTATACGCCAATTAGTTGACGCAGGTACGTTAAGTAACTTACCGGGGGGACTAAAAAGCAGAGGACTACGGGTTAAAGGGGATGATACCCCTATTGGTCCCGGCGAGTTCCGTGATGTAGATGTACCAAGCGGTAGTATTAAAGAGAACATAATGACGCTTCCGTACAAGGAGCCGTCCCAAACACTTCTTGCTCTGCTGAAGCAAATCACTGAAGAAGGCCGCAGATTAGGGGCTATCAGTGATATGAACATTTCTGATATGAGTGCAAATGCGCCTGTCGGGACAACATTAGCTCTACTAGAGCGTACTCTTAAGCCAATGGCAGCAGTACAGGCGCGTGTCCACTACGCAATGAAGCAGGAATTTAAACTACTGCGTGCCATCATTGCTGAGTATGCACCGGAAGAATATATGTACACACCTGATCGTGCAGAACCACGAGCGCGTCAGGCAGACTATGCGATGGTTGAGGTCATTCCGGTTAGTGATCCTAACAGCAGTACGATGGCCCAGCGGGTGGTGCAATACCAGACTGTGATTCAGATGGCACAGGCTACGCCCCAGATATACGATTTGCCACAGTTGCACCGACAGATGATAGAGGTATTAGGCATCAAAAATGCAGATAAACTTGTGCCTACAGCAGATGATATTGATCCTACTGATCCGGTAAGTGAAAACATGGATGTACTGATAGGCAAGCCTGTTAAAGCTTTTATCTTCCAAGACCATGATGCGCACCTTGCTACGCATCAGGCGTTTTTACAAGACCCGCAGATTGCAGCTTTTATAGGACAAAATCCTGCTGCACAGCAAGTAGTTGCGGCACTTCAGGCACATATTGCGGAACATATAGGTTTTAGCTATAGAAATCAGATAGCAGCCAAACTAGGCGTACAACTACCGCCACCAGATGAGGAGTTACCAGAAGAAGTAGAGAAACTTCTTTCTCAAAGTATGGCGCAAGCGGCACAACAAATTACCCAACAGAAACAGCAACAGGCGGCACAACAACAAGCGCAACAACAGGCGCAAGACCCTGTATTCCAGATGAAACAGGCAGAACTACAGTTAAAACAAGTAGAACAACAACGTAAAGCTGCTAAAGACGCTATGGACGGAACGCTAGATCAGGAACGTTTAGATTTGGATAGAGAGAAAGCTGTTGCTACTACAACATTGGAAGCTAACCGTATCGCCGCGCAAAACCAAGCTGCGGAAGCTAAAAACGATATTGATGAAGCTAAGACTATGATTGACATGACAAAAGCAGCAGTAGAACGTGAAAAGATTAAAGCGGAAGCACATAAAGCTGCGTCTGAAGCCTATCGTGACGATAGAGAGGATAGATAATGGCTCAAACTGTTTTTGAAGTACTAGATAAAAGATTACTGGATTTGCAAAGACAGCAGGAAGAATTTCTTAGTGGGGGTAGTGCTCAAGACTACGCTGAGTATAAGGAATCGTGTGGGGTGATACGGGGTCTAGCCGCTGCACGCAGAGAAATCGAAGACCTTTCGCGCAATTATATGGAAGATGAAGATGACTGAAGAAGCAGTTGAAGTAACCCCGCTTGAGGAAAAGCGGCGTAGAAAGATAGAAGAACAGGAAAAAGCAGAAGTAGTATTGGAGAACCAAATTCCCCAACCGGTTGGATACCGTGTACTTATTGCTTTACCTAGCATAGAAGACACCTTTGAAGGAGGGATCGCTAAAGCGGCCACAACCATACGGGAAGAATATATCTTATCTATGGTGGGATTAGTGGTTGATATGGGCGATCAAGCTTATAAAGACAAAGAGCGATTCCCTACTGGAGCATGGTGTAAGCAAGGTGATTATGTGATGTTCCGTGCCAATACAGGCACGCGGTTTAAAGTTGGCAACGCTGAGTATCGGTTAATGAACGATGACTCAATCGAAGCTGTTATTAATGATCCGAGTAAACTTACTCGTGCGTGAGGACTAAAGTATGGCAATGCAACAAGTAGAATATGAGTTTCCCGATCCTGAGAAGGAGAAAAATTTACAGGAAGTAGATGTTCCAGAAAAAGAACCAGAAGCCCCTGAACTTGAAATAGAAGAAGCAGTTGGGCGTAAAACAATAGAAAAACCTAAAAAAGACCCTGCTGAAGTAAAAGTAGTAGATACTAATGAGCAAATACAGGCAGGAGAACTGGAAATAGAAGTAGAGGATGACACGCCTAAAGCTGACAGGGGGCGTACACCTTCTGAACCTCCAGAAGAAGTAACCAATGAAGAATTAGAAAACTATTCTGAAAAGGTTAAAAAACGCATTCAACACTTCAGTAAGGGGTACCATGATGAGCGTAGGGCTAAAGAAGAAGCGTTGCGTGAACGCGAAGCGATGGAGCAGTATGCTAAAAGGCTTGTTGATGAAAACAAGCAACTCCAAACCAATTCTTACCAAAGCCATAATGCGCTAATTGAGTCTGCTAAAAAGCAAGTCCAGTCTGAATTAGAGCAAGCAAAACAAAAATATAGAGTTGCTTATGAATCTGGAGAACCTGAAGCTGTATTAGAAGCACAAACACTTTTAAATACAGCACAAATACGGATGGAGAAGGTACAGGGATTGAAGCCTAGGACTAATGAGTCTTTACAATCTCAACAAAATGCTGTTCAATCACAACAACTTGCAACACAACAGCCACAACCGCAACGGGACACAAAGGCCGAAGCTTGGCGAGATAAAAATCCTTGGTTTGGGTCCGATGATGAAATGACTGCGTTTGCTTTAGGCTTGCATAACAAGTTGACGAAAGAGGGCGCAAACCCTCAATCAGATGAATACTACGAGAAGATTAATTCTCGTATGCGAGAAGTGTTCCCCGCTCAGTTTGATGACGGGATAGACGATAGGCCAGAGGAGGCTTCCAAGAAAAAATCTAGTAATGTGGTTGCACCCGCTACGCGGAGCACAGCGCCTAAAAAGGTGAAACTAAAACAATCACAGATTGCTATAGCGAAAAAACTTGGAGTTCCACTGGAACAATACGCCAAACAGGTTGCTGAATTAGCGAGGAAACAGAATGGCTAAGAATGAATTAAAAACAAAATCGCGTGAGAGCGAAACTAGAGAAAAAACAAGCCGCAAACAGGCGTGGAAAAGGCCAGAAGTATTACCTAATCCTACACCAGAAGATGGCTATGTTTATCGCTGGATTCGTATTAGTACGCGGGGTGTTTCTGATGCCACTAATGTTTCCTCTAAGTTACGTGAAGGTTGGGAGCCTGTAAGGGCTGATGTTCACCCAGAGGTATTTACTGATGCTGTGGTTGATAGCAGATTTAAGGATAATATCGTTATAGGTGGACTAATGCTTTGTAAAGCTCCTGAAGAGATGGTCGCAGAACGCAATGAGTATTACCAGCGGCAAACCGCTGCCCAAATGCAATCTGTAGACAATAACTTAATGCGTGAAAGTGACCCACGTATGCCTATATTTAATGATAGGAAATCGTCGGTTACTTTTGGTAAAGGATAACTAGGAGTCTATCATGGCATCTTCTGCTACACCTTACGGCTTAAAAGCTGTAAATCTGATCGGAGGACAGCCCTATGCAGGGTCTACTCGACAGATTAAGATAGCGTCCGGTTATGGTACCAACATCTTTAATGGGTCTGTTGTATCCATTGTTGCTGGTGGTACGATTGAAATCGTGACGACAAATGGGGATAACTCAACAGGGTTTCCCGCAGGTACCATCGGAATCTTTGTTGGTTGCCGATATACCGACCCCAGTACCAGTCAGTTGACGTTTAATCAATACTGGCCTACTGGAACTGTAGCGTCTGACGCAATGGCTTACATTGTTGATGATCCTGATGTAGTTTTTCAGATACAGGCTGATGGCGCTGTGACTCAAGCTGATTTGGGTCAAAACACTCACTTGGCGGCTGTACAATCCACTAGCACAGGAAGCACCACTACCGGTAATTCCACTAGCGCCGCTACTTCTACCACCAATACTACTTCTGGTTGGGCATTCCGTATCGTTGACTTTGTTGACGCTCCGGGTTCGTCCATTGGTGATGCGTATACTGATCTGCTGGTTAAATTTAACCCAGATTCGCATTCGTATCTCAATAAGACCGGTATATAAGGAGACTTGAGATATGGCTATTTCACGAGCACAACTCCTCAAGGAACTTTTACCGGGTCTAAATGCCCTGTTCGGCCTTGAGTACGCAAAATATGGTGAGGAAGCCGCAGAAATCTTTGAAACAGAGAGTTCTGACCGTTCCTTTGAAGAAGAAACCAAGTTATCAGGCTTTGGTGCCGCCCCAGTTAAAAACGAAGGCGCTGCTATTGCGTATGATAACGCCCAGGAAGCGTGGACTGCCCGATATAACCACGAGACAATTTCGATGGGATTTTCAGTAACCGAAGAGGCTATTGAAGATAACCTGTATGATTCTTTGTCTGCTCGTTATACCAAGGCACTTGCACGCGCTATGGCTTATACCAAACAAGTCAAAGGTGCAGCTATATTGAACAATGCGTTCGATAGCGACTATACCTATGGCGATGGTAAAGAGCTTTGTGCTACTGATCACCCTCTGGTGTCCGGTGGTACTAACTCTAATGAGCCTTCAACGGCTGCTGATTTGAATGAGACTTCTTTGGAAGCCGCTGTTATTCAAGTCGCTGGTTGGACTGATGAGCGTGGTTTACTGATTGCAGCTAAACCCCGTAAGTTAGTTGTTCCCGCTGACCTTCAGTTTGTAGCAACTAGATTGCTGGATTCTGAGTTACGGGTAAACACCGCTGATAACGACATCAACGCACTTCGCAATAATGGTTCAATCCCAGAAGGTTACACAGTTAACCATTATCTGACTGATACCAATGCGTGGTTTGTATTGACTGACGTTCCAAACGGTCTTAAGCACTTTGTGCGTACCCCAATGCAAACCTCTATGGATGCTGATTTTGATACTGGCAATAGCCGGTATAAAGCCCGTGAGCGTTATAGTTTTGGTGTATCTGACCCATTGGGTATCTTCGGTTCACCCGGAGCCAGCTAACGCTGAATTGGAGAGGGGGCACTTGTTGCCCCTTTTTCTTTGCTATACTATTAAATCATCCTGACTGCGCTCCATTGGGGAGGCGGCAGACACTAGCCACGACAGGAGAAACATATGGCTACTCACCACAACACGCCCGTGCTGTACAGTGGATATGCGTCCGGTTACAAGGATTTATTATCCCAACCTATTGCGTTAAACCCCGATTATTTTACTTACGTTGACGATTTTCTTGGCATAGCGGTTGATACCACTAATGACTGGACTGTTGTTAAAGACAGTGGTGCAACTGTTGCTATTGTTGCAGATACAGTTGGCGGCGAGCTAGGGTTAACTTCTGCTGGCACTACTGATAATGACGGAGCTTCTATCCAGAAGAACGAAACTTTTTCAGTAGACGCTAATAAAAATCTTTTCTTCCAGACTAGAATAAAGTGCAACGATGCTGACCAAACTGACATTTGTGTTGGTTTTACAGTTAATTTTGCAACTAATCCAGAAGCAATGCTAACTGCGGCAGATCGTATTGTATTTCAAGTAGATGATGGAGATGCTTCTATTCTGTGTAAAACAGAAAAAGATGGCACTGAAACTTCTACTGATTCCGGTATTGATCTAGCTGATGATACTTACGTCAAGTTAGGTATTGCTGTAGCAGGTACAGGAAGCGCTAAGTTCTATATTAATGATCTATTAGTCGCTACCCATTCCGCTAATATCCCTGATGATGAGAATCTTACCATCGCTGCAATGAGTGTATCCGGCAGTGCGTCTGGTACTCGTCTAACCACACTTGATTACATGATGGCTTCACAAACACGGGATTAATAGGGGGTAGCTATGGCTACGGCTAAGAAAAAGGTACCCGCTAAGAAAAAAGCGGCACCTAAAAAAGCTGCAAAAAGTAGTTTTGTGCCCGGTACTGCCGAGCATAAGGCTGCGGTTTTGCGGGGTGATATTAAGGAGTAGAGCATGTCTAAAGGTGATATTTTCGCTATAACTCCGTCTACCAGTGCTACGTTGTTAAAAGCAGCGGGTTCTATTAGTGGGTCAGGAGATATAACACTGCTTACTAATGATGTTAGTCCTTCAGGTACGGGCTACAAGCTTTTGTTTACTTCAGCCGGTAATGACAGCGGTAGGACTTTTACTATTACGGGTATTAAAGTTGGTAGTTTAACTGGTGAATCCACTACAGAAACTGTTACTGGCGCTAATGCTGGTACAGCTTCTTCTACCAATTTTTATACTTTAGTGACCAATATTTCTATTGATGGCGCATCTGCTGGAAATGTAAGTATTGGCACTACTGGTTCTTTAGCTTTTGGTCGTACAAGAATCAAGAGTGTTTACTATGTAGGAGCAGGTTCTGCGGGGTCGTTAAAGTTTAATCTCAATAGCGCTAGTGGCACTTTGCTTTTACAGGTTGATACTCCTGCATCATCTGCTTCTTTTTCTGACAGTGTAACTATACCTGATGAGGGTATTCTTACTCAGCGAAGTAATAGTAAGAGTGATTTTACAGTGTTGACTTTAAGTAATATTACTAATGTAACCATATTCTGTGGGTAGCTATGCCTAGTAAGTCTAGGAAACAACATAAGTTTATGCAGGCTGTGGCTAATAATCCTAAGTTTGCTAAACAAGCTGGGGTACCGCAGAGTGTTGGTAAGGAATATGTAAAGGCTGATAAGGGCCGAAATTTCGCACGAGGTGGCATTATGCCTAGTTATTACGATAGCACGGGTAGTAAACCCGGAAAAACAGTTAAAAAATATAGTGGAGGTGACAAAGTGAGTAGAAGAAGAGATTTACGTGATGAAGAAGCGCGTGTAATTAGTGAACAGGATGACCATGCAGATGAACTTCGGCGTATAAAAGGCGACCGTGGAAGAAACAGAGATGAAGAAAGGCGGCGTGTAGAAGGAGAGGAACGTAATGAAAGGGATGAGATGAGGCGGCTTAGAGATAAAGCTGTAGGGATGGGCATGAGGAAAGGCGGCAAAGTACGTGGTTGTGGTATTGCTCGTCAGGGTGTACGCCCCGCTAAAATGGTGAAGATGAGTTAATATAAAATGGCTACTTCGGGTACTGCTACATTCAACATGGACTTCACGGAAATCGCTGAAGAAGCGTGGGAACGTGCTGGCCGTGAAATGCGTTCGGGATATGATCTGCGAACAGCTCGTAGGTCTATGAATTTACTGACTATCGAGTGGCAGAACCGTGGTATCAATATGTGGACGATTGATGATGGAACCGTCAGTCTGGTGCAGAGTACGGCTACATATACTCTTCCAGCGGATACGATTGATCTTTTAGAACAGGTTATCCGTACAGATGCGGGGGATACTTCCAAGCAATCTGACCTTAATTTGTCGCGTATTAGTGTTTCTACCTATTCAAGTATTCCTAATAAGCTAAGTGAAGGTCGCCCTATACAGGTCTATGTTGATCGTGGACAAGCTACTCCGTCAGTAACTGTGTGGCCTGTTCCTGATAAGTCCAGCACTTACGTTCTTAAATATTGGCGTATGCGGCGTATAGAAGATGCAGGTACAGGAATTAATACGGCGGATGTTAACTTTAGGTTTTTACCTCCTTTAGTTGCAGGATTAGCTTATTACGTTGCTATGAAAGACCCGGAACTTGCAGATAGAATTCCTATGCTAAAAGCTGCGTATGAAGAATCTTTTGAACTGGCGGCTGGAGAGGACAGAGAAAAAGCGTCTATTAGTTTAATACCGCGCATGTATGGCGTTAGGTAGCTATGAGTCAGCGGTTTGCGTCAGGCAAAAAAGCACTTGCTATATGCGATATATGCGGGTTTCAGTACAAGTTAAGAGAGCTTAGAAATTTAGTAAAAAAGAATAAAATAACAGAATTAAAAGCGTGTCCCGAATGCTGGAACCCTGACCAGCCACAAAACAGGTTAGGGGAATTTCCGGTAGACGACCCGCAAGCAATCCGTAACCCAAGACCGGATTTTGCCGAGCTTCCAGCAAGCAGAGCACATGTTGAGCCGGTAGACCCTTCAATCGTAGTGGGGTTTGGGAAGGTAGGCGTTGTAACTATTTCAATCGCATAGAGGTTTGAATATGAGTAAGAAAAGTAAGAAAGCACCAAAAATAACTACGTTCCCTGATGAACCTAAAGTTTATTCTCCCGGCACAAAGGTAAACCAGCCAATAGATATGAAAACTAGCGGTATTAAAATGCGTGGTGTTGGTGCTGCTACTAAAGGAATAATGTCCAGAGGACCGATGGCGTAGTGAACTATACGGAGCTTAAGACAAATATAAACGACGTTTGTGAACAAACCTTCACAGATGACGAACTTAAATTGTTCACGCAACAGGCCGAACAAACAATATACAATACTGTACAGATACCTGCGCTTCGTAAAAACCAAACTGGTACTTTAACTTTAGGTAATGAATATCTAACTATGCCGACTGACATGTTGTTTGTATATTCATTGGCGATTGTTAACAGTAGCAATTATGTATACCTTTTAAATAAGGACGTTAATTTTATTCGGGAGGCATATCCTAACCCGGATACTACAGGCACTCCGGTACATTACGCTGTTTTTGACCAAACGAGTCTTGTCGTAGGCCCAACTCCTGATGCCAACTACAGTTCTGAAATACATTTTGGGTATTACCCAGAATCTATTGTTACAGCAGGTACAACGTGGCTTGGAGATGAGTTTGATTCTGCCCTTTTAAATGGTGCATTACTTGAAGCTATACGGTTTCAAAAAGGCGAAGCTGATATGGTTGCTTTGTATGAAAAACTTTATACACAAGCAGTAGCGTTGTTGAATAACTTAGGAACAGGATTATTACGTGAAGATGCTTACCGTTCGGGACAAGTTAGAAAGGGATCAGCGCAATGATTAGTGCAAACGGTGCGATGCAAATAGGCGATATAGTTTTAACTACTGTGTCTGATCGGGGATTTACCCCCGAAGAACTTGCTGAACGAGCATTAGACAGGATTCTGTATGTAGGAAGAAATAGTCATCCTGTTATTCAAGAACAGGCAGAAGCTTTTAGGGATCAAATTCGTGGTGTATTGGTGGAATATATGAAACAAGCTATTCGATCCAACCACACTACTTTAGCAAATCGTTTTTGTGATGCTGGGCATCCAGAACTTGTAAAACTATTGGAGATATAACATGGCAATAACTGTAGCTACAGCAATGCCCACAAGTTTCAAAGTGGAACTTCTTAAAGGGTTACATGATCTTCAGAACGGGGCTGATACGCTTAAAATTGCGTTATTAAAAGCTACTGCGTCGGGGTCAGGAACTTACGGCGCTGCAAGCACTAATTATTCTAATGTCACTGGAAATAGTGATGAAACAAGCGGTACTAATTATAGTGCCGGAGGGAACACTTTAACGAATGTAACTCCTGTTGCAAGTAGCACTACAGCAGTGTGTGATTTTAGTGATACTACTTGGTCTAGTGCGTCTTTTACGTCTTGCGGTGCAATGATTTATAACACTAATAATTCTAATTCTGCGTGTGCAGTTTTAAGTTTTAGCGGCGACCAGACTGTTAGTTCAGGCGATTTTACTATTCAGTTTCCCGCTGCTGGTGCTTCTACCGCAATTATCCGTATTGCCTAGAGTTTAAAGAATGGCAGATAGATTTGTAGGACTGGGCGCACAATGGGGCGCAAACGGCTGGGGTGATGGTGCTTGGGGAGACAATGGTAATGTCTCTGTAGCGGGTACTGGCGCGATTGGAACAGTTACGTTTTCTATTGGAGAGACTAATGTTCCAACAGGTGTAGGTGGTACGGGTGCAGTAGGAACCGTAGGTATTATCATGGATGATACTATAATCCCTGCTGGTATAGCTGGTACGGGGGCAGTAGGGACGGTAAGTGTTTCTTTTGCAGAAACTATTGCAGCTACAGGTGTAGCAGGAACAGGCGCGATAGGAAGCGCTACCGTAGTTCCCACGGTAACCCCTTCAGGAGTAGCTGGTACGGGTGCAGTAGGATCAGTTACTTTAGTATTTAGTGGCTCAATCGTCCCTACAGGTGTAGCAGGTACAGGCGCAGTGGGAACAATAACCAGACGGGGTTGGACTACAATAGATGATAGCCAGACACCTAATTGGACAAATGTAACAGATACACAGACCCCTAATTGGACAGATGTAGATAAAGCGGCTTAGGAGCTAACAAATGGCTACTTATGTAAATAATTTAAGATTAAAAGAAATCACTACGGGTGATGAAGATGGTACGTGGGGTACCAGTACAAATACTAATTTAGAGCTAATTGCGGATGCACTTGGCTATAACACCCAAGCTTCTTTTGGTTCTGATGCAAATGCAACCACTACTGTAGCGGATGGTGCGGCAGACCCCGCCAGAGCACTTTATTTTAAGGTAACTTCTGGAGCGACTTTATCTACTACCAGAGTATTAACTATAGAACCTAATACGGTATCTAGGTTGATGTGGATTGAAAATGCTACCACCGGAAGTCAGACAATTACGATTAAACAAGGTTCTGGTGCTACGATTAATATTGGTACGGGCGAAACTAAAATAGTTTATTTGGATGGCGCTGGTTCTGGTGCTGCGGTAGTAGATGCTTTAGCTAATTTTAATTTGAGTTTAACAAGCCAAGTCACTGGAACTCTTCCCGTAGCCAACGGGGGTACAGGAATTACAAGCCTTGGTTCAGGGGTAGCCACATGGCTAGGCACACCTTCTTCGGCCAATCTAGCTAGTGCGATAACCAACGAAACAGGGTCAGGAGCATTGGTATTTGGGACTGCCCCTACACTAACAGGCGTGACTTTGGCTGGTGCGGTAACCGGGGGCGACCAAACAGTTTCTGCTGTGAATCTTAAAGACTACGGCGAAGTTACTAACGCCATAGGCGCAACAGGTGGTGGTACGCAGGACATTGATCTTAATGCGGGTAATTCCGTTACTGCCACAGTAGACACCTCTGCTAATACTTTTACTTTTTCTAATCCTACAGCTTCTGATGAGCTATGTGGTTTCACTTTGACTCTTACAAACGGGGGGAGTCAGACGGTAAACTGGCCTGGAACTGTTGATTGGGCAGGAGGAACTGCTCCTACACTCACCACAAGCGGTGTTGATGTGCTTGTTTTTTATACGACAGACGGTGGCAGTCGGTGGTACGGCTTCCTGGCAGGAGCAAATCTAAGCTAATGACCAATATTAATAAGTTACTACAAGCCGCTGCGGGAGTTTCTACGGTAACTAATTATCAGCTTCAGTCTTGGGGCTACAACCCAGACGGTCAATTAGGGTTAGGAAACACCACTGCTTATTCCTCTCCCAAAAATGTTGGAAGTGCAGACCCGTGGACTAAAATAAGGGCAAGTCGTGAGGGGGGCGCTACAAAAAGTTGTGCCGCTGCGATTAAAGATGGAGCGTTATATGTTTGGGGCGACAACACTAAAGGCCAACTAGGGTTAGGAAATACGACCTCTTATTCATCACCAAAACAAGTCGGTTCTCTCACAGATTGGGAAGATGTAGGCATATCTGGCTACCACTGTTTGGCTGTAAAAACAGATGGAACTTTGTGGGCTTGGGGTTCTGGAACTAACGGGTCTTTAGGGTTAAATAACACCACTGATTATTCCTCTCCAAAACAGGTAGGTTCTTTAACTAACTGGGCATCGGTAGCTGCCGGACAAAAAGGTGATCATAGCAGTGCGGCAATAAAAACCGATGGAACTTTGTGGACTTGGGGTAAGAACAGCGCAGGCGAATTAGGATTGGGCAACACCACTTCTTATTCATCACCAAAACAAGTGGGTTCTTTAACTAATTGGGCGCAGGTTACTATGTCGGCAGTCCAAACTGGTGCTGTAAAAACAGATGGAACTTTGTGGACTTGGGGTAGTGGTGGTTTTGGGGCTACAGGACATGGCAGCGGCACCTCTTATTCATCTCCAAAACAGGTAGGTTCTTTAACTAATTGGTCACAGATTTCCGCATCAGGTTATTGGATGGCGAGTGTTAAGACAGATTATACGCTTTGGACTTGGGGGCGCGGAGCGTCAGGAAGACTTGGGCTAGGCAATACAACCTCCTATTATTCGCCTAAACAAGTAGGCTCTTTAACCAACTGGAAAGAGATTAGCACAGGAACGTCTCATTGTGTTGCGGTCAAAACTGATGGAACTTTGTGGACTTGGGGTAATGGGTCGGACGGTAAATTAGGATTAGGTAATACCACCTCTTTTTCTTCGCCAAAACAGGTTGGGTCTTCAACCAGTTGGAAGCAAGGAGTTGGTGCAGACGAATCAGGTTTAGCTTTTTATGAACCTTAATTTTCTATCAGGACTGCCGCGAAGCGGCTCAACCGTTTTGGCCGCGATTCTCAACCAGAATACAGACGTTCATGTTTCTACAACGTCTGGGTTAGTTTATGCGCTAGACAGTCTTGCCAACATCTGGAGTGAAAGCAATCTGTTAGGCGAGAACGACCCTGAGAGAAAAAAGCTGGTGAAAACAATGAGAGGAACGATTGATGCCTTCTACGATTTTCCTGAAAGCATCGTAATTGATAAGGCAAGAACGTGGCCTTTGAAAGTTATATTAGGTGCAATGCACCAAGTGCTAGACAGAAAGCCAAAAATAATTGCGACAGTGAGGAATATACCGGAGTGTGCAGCCTCATTTGTACGACTAGCAAAGCCAGAAGATTTAAATGATTTCATGTACTCAGGGCAATTAATAGCGCATTTAAAAGGGTCATATGTAACTCTCAGGGATGGTTATGAGGCGTTTCCTGAATGTTTCTGTTTTGTTGAGTATGAAAATCTTTTATCACAACCAGAAAAAGAGTTAGAGCGCATTCATAAGTTTCTTGAACTGGAACCTTTTGAATATGATTTTAAAAACATTGATGGCGAAAGTGTTAAGGAAGACGATGAACAACTTCATGGTTTTGCAGGACTACATGACATTAAGCCAACGTTGGAAAAACAGCATGACGAAAATGCTAAGGATGTTTTAGGGCACTATTATAACGAGTTCTGCCAGCCTGAGTTTTGGTCAGATAAAGAAATAGAACCAGAAGTAAAAGACCTAGACTTACAGTTAACTGCTGCCACCGAAGGTAATTTTGAAGAAGCTTGGCGACTATCTGAAAAAATAAAACGCGAAGAGCCTGAAAACCTGAGAGCAGCTTACAACCGGGGCTGGCATTATCTGCGGAAAGGTAGAATACAGGAAGGTTATCGGCTGATGGATAAGGGTAGGATTGCTGGTGTTTTTGGTAACTCTGTTCCCAACGTATCCACGCCTAAATGGGACGGTAAAGCACAAGGTACTATATTGCTTTATCTTGAAGGTGGTTTGGGCGATCAGATACATCAGGTTCGTTATGCTAAGGACATAGCCGCTAGAGGCTGTAAGGTTGTTGTTGGATGCAGCGGATATCTCGTTCCTTTGTTTATTGATGTGGAAGGAGTGTCAGCGGTAGTTCAGCATAATGCTGTCTTTGGTGTGTATCACGACTACTGGGTTGCAGGAATGAGTGCCGTAGTGCCTTTAGGTTTTGAACTTGGTGACATTTCTGGAAAACCCTACATCGACAAACCCAAAACAGAAAAAGGCAGCAAAAAGCGGATTGGCTTACGGTGGCAAGGTAGTAGTGCATTTGAGCATGAACACCACAAAAGGTTTCCTTACGAGCTAATGTTTGAAGCTGTAAAAAATATTGATGCTGAATTTGTTTCTTTACAACGAGATGAAGGGTTAGAAGCTAAACCAGATTGGGTTAAAGAAACTCTTTTGGATACTTGGAAAGATACACAAAGAGTAACAGCAGGTTGTGACCTTGTTATATCAAGTTGTACAAGTGTGTCACATCTGTCAGCAGCGATGGGCATAGAGACTTGGGTGGTGACACCAATCATGCCCTATTTTTTATATGCAAAGGACGGAGACTCCACACCTTATTATGACAACATGACGCTTTTCAGGCAGGAAGAATTTGGCCGGTGGAAAGCGCCGTTTAAGAATATTGAGAAAAGGCTGTCAGCCTAGAGGTAAATACGATGCCTAGTTATCGACAAAGAGATACAGGAACTGTTAAAACTGAAGCTGAAGTAAAGGCACTCCATAAAAATGTATCGTTTAGTAAAGTTGTAGATACTTTTGCTGATCTTGGGTGGGACGAAATCACTGCGGTCAATATGCCAGCAGCTTCTTCCGACATGAAGATTGTGGCTGAGGGAACTCCTGTAGAAAAAAGCGGCAAGTGGACCCAGGTTTGGGAAGAAAAAGATCGCTTCACTACGGATAGCGACGGCACTAAAGCGGATAAAGAAGCGGCCTATCAGGTGCAATTAGATAATCAAGCAGCGAAAACAGTCAGGTTTGAACGCGATGAGAAGCTAAAAGATACAGACTGGATGGGATTGTCTGACGTTACGATGTCATCTGCGTGGGCAACTTATCGTCAGGCATTGAGAGATGTTCCAGCTCAAGGTGGTTTTCCGCACAGAATTACATGGCCGAATGAGCCAAGTTAAAAAATGAAAAATGATTCATGTTTTTGTGTTGGTCTTAATGATTGGCGGGGAAGCGCAGTCTGATGACTGCACTCAAGCCTTGTGTTTTAGATCAATTATAACATGTAATTGGTACGCTAATAGATTAAGGAGAGGAGCCTCACCGTCAACGCTGCAAGTCAGTGCCTACTGTAAGCCTGTTCTTGTTGACCTCAATCAAGACAACATAAGGGTTTATTAATGGCAGCAGAGATCATTGCAGCCGTAAATGCTTGTAGTTATGCCTACAGGTTTATGAAGAAAGCGGTCAATGAGGGGAAGGAACTCCAAGACATGACTAGAGCTATCTCAAGTTTTTGGGACGCTCGTGAGGAGGTAAGCGTTATTGAGCAACAGGCTACCAACCCCTCCAAGATAGCAAAACTTTTTGGTGGTAGCAGTGTGGAAGCTCAAGCTTTGGAGATTACTTTACAGAAAAACAAAGCATTACAAATCGAAAAGGATTTAAAGGATTTATTCTATTGGTCGGGGAACGCCCATCTTTGGCAGGAAATGGTTAGAGAAAGGTCGAAAATAAGGAATTTGAGAATAGCGGCAGCTAGAGAAAAGGCAAGAACAAGAGCCGCGATGATTGATTTAGGAATTATTGTAGTGACTCTAGGTGTGTGTGCAATGATTATTTTAGGCGCGGCATCGCTTATTACATGAAGCGGCCTAAATGGTGGTGGTACGGAATGATAATGGCCTCTCCGGCAATAGTTATGGCGCTATTGTTGTTATTATTGGCAATAGCAGAGATGTTTTAGATGGAATACCAAATGATGTTTAACTTGGCGATAGTGGCAGTGTCTTTTTTTGGCGGCTGGATGGTTAATCGGGTTTTCACCTTGATTGATAGGCTGGATAAAGATATGAAAGTTATACCCGAAAAATACATAGCTAAAGACGATTATCGGGAAGATATAAGAGAAATCAAAGATTTGTTGGGTGCGATTTTTAAACGACTAGAGGGAAAAGCAGATAAATGAAACTTGATCCTGTTCTTTTAAATATGGCTTGTTCTTGGTCAATGAAAGCTTATAACGATGAAAATAATCAAGCTGCTAAAATTGAAAGTAAATGGACATCTACTACAGTTTATGTAGCTAAACGGAAGTCTATAGACATTATAGCCTTCAGAGGCACGCAACAGGGGCGTGACTGGCTTACTGATGCAATGGTTGTACCTATTCCTTACGCGGGAAGATTATGTCATGGTGGTTTTACACTAGCACATAAGTCAGTCTGGAAAAAAGTAATTAAGATGATTGACTGGAAGAAGCGTACTTTGATTTGTGGTCATAGTCTTGGTGGTGCTTTAGCAGAGCTAAGTGCGGCTAAAATCTGGAAGAAACATCCCAATGTAAACCTTATTACTTTTGGTAAACCGAACGTATTTTTTAAAGGGTTTAAGCGTCCGATGGAGCTGGATAATCAAATTTCCTGCGTGCAGGGAAGTGACATGGTGGCCCGAATCCCGCGCCTTTGCTACGGCCCTTCCAAGTCTCAGACGATGCTGTATTTTTCCAATAGTGGACCAGACTATATAGACCCTGATGCCTATATGCGGAAAATGGATCGAGTAGCGGGGGATTTAAAAGAGCATATAACAGATCACATGATGGATGGATATGAACAGCGTTTAGATCAGTTTTTAAAGGTACAGGACGAAAAACCCAATATTGAACAAGAAGAACTGGAGAAATTAATCGATGAACTGGAAGATACTGATTAGTTTAGCAGTAGTGACTTTGAGTAGTTGTACTACTGTTGAAGGGGTGATGGAAGCAGAGGCACTTTATTGCAACGAGTTTTACAAAGGCATTCGATCTGTTGGCCGAAGTGCTTTGTCGGCTACCACCGGAGTAGTCATGGTAGATGTGTGCGATACGATAGATGCGATTGTTGAGGAGGAAGACGCTTCCAGCGTCGGAAAAAGCGATGGCTGATATTCGCTTGCTTATCCAGTTATGGTTGCTTATCCATGAAGTTAAAATCTAAACCAAAATTGTTTAGTGCTAAACAAAAAGCACAGATTAAAGAAGCACTTACTGCACATGCAAACGCAAGTAGTGGGCCTATAAAGGGCAAGCCGTTAAAGATTAAGGTATGCACATGAAATTAGGTGGACTCCTTAAAATGGTAGCTCCGACTATTACTAAAACAGTAATGGCTGGTAATCCCGTAGCGGGGATGGCCGTTAAGATGCTTACAAATAAGTTAGGAATAGATGAAAAAGATCCTGTAAAAATAGAGAAATTTATAGAAGAACATCCAGAAAGACTGGAAGAAGTTAAGGCCGCAGAAGCTGACTTTATAGATAGAACAAGAGAAATGGAGATTGAGCTGGAGGCTTTTAAGGTAGAGACTGTCGATAGAAAGGATGCAAGGCGTGTATTCGGGAACGATCCAACACCTAAAGTTTTTGCAGTCCTTAGCCTATTAGGGTTTTTAGCCTATATCTTTTTAGTTACTACCCAACCAGCGAGTAATAATAACGATGCCACGGTTAACTTGATCCTCGGTTATTTAGGGGGATTGGTAAGCGGCATTTCGGGGTATTTCTTCGGATCGAGTCATAATGGCAACAAGTAAAATGGAAAAATTAATCGCCATGCTAAAGCGGCACGAAGGTGTCGAAACCCACGCTTATGAATGTTCCGAAGGTAGGATTACCGTAGCTTGTGGACGCAATATTGACCAGCGCGGTGGGCTGGGCCTCTCCCCTGATGAAATTGAATACCTTCTTGAGAACGATATTACAAGAATAATCAAAGAGTTATCTACGGCGTATACATGGTTTAGCGACCTTGATGATGTACGAAAAGATGCTATGATTGATATTGCATTTAACCTCGGAGCGCCGCGTTTGCGGGGCTTTAAGAGAGCGCTTGCCGCTATGGAAGCGGCTGACTACAAAACTGCGGCTATAGAGTTTTTAGATTCTAGGTGGGCTAAACAAGTTGGCGGTAGAGCTTTAGAGCTTACTGACATGATTGACAGCGGTGAGTATGCTATTGAGGATTAAATGCCGGTTAAAAAATTACAATTTAAACCCGGAGTAAACCGGGAAACTACCCGTTACGCTGCCGAAGGGCAGTGGTATGAGACCGAAAAAGTGCGGTTTAGACGGGGACTACCTCAGAAAATAGGGGGTTGGGAGCAACTCTCCTCCAGTACATTTTTAGGCATATCTCGTTCTCTCCATAATTGGGCAACATTGGGCTTACAAAACCTTGTTTCTGTAGGTACGCACCTCAAGTATTACCTAGAAAAAGGGGGTGCGTACTATGACATTACTCCTATTAGAGCAACTACTTCTGCTGGGGATGTTACTTTTGCGGCTGTAAACGGTGACGCTACAATAACCGTAACAGATACAGCTCATGGTGCTATCCAGAATGATTTTGTGACTTTCTCAGGTGCAGCTTCTTTAGGGGGCAATATTACTGCGGCGGTACTTAATCAGGAATACCAGATAGCTACTCGTGTAAACGATAACTCCTACACGATAGAAGCCAAAGATACTTCCGGTTCTACAGTTACAGCAAACTCTTCTGATAGCGGTAATGGAGGGGGGAGTACCGTCGGTGCATACCAGATAAACACAGGCAATGAGATTGAGGTGCCTTTCACTGGTTGGGGTGCAGGTACGTGGGGGCAAAGTACATGGGGTAACGGAGGTACCACTCAGGCAGGTATGCGGTTATGGAGCCAATCAAATTTTGGTGAAGATTTATTTTTCTTATATAGGGATGGAGCACTTTATTACTGGGATGCAAGTAATGGTGTTACCACTAGAGGAGTATTAGTAAGTTCTTTAGGGGGCGCTGCACAAGTCCCTACGGTGGCTAATATAGGATTTGTTTCTGATATTTTCAGATTTGCTTTCTGTTTCGGGGTCAATGCTGTGGGTAGTTCTACTCTTGATCCTATGCTTATCCGGTGGTGTGACCAAGAAGATATAAGTGATTGGAATCCTACCGCTACTAACCAGTCCGGTAGTTTAAGTTTGTCTGAGGGGACTGAAATAATACAGGCTATTCAAGCACGGCAAGAAGTCTTGGTTTGGACAGATGCAGCGGTATATGGTCTTCAGTATCTAGGGGCACCGGAGGTATGGGGTGCAACTTTATTGGGGTCTAATATTACGATTGCCAGTCCTAATGCAGCTATTTATTCCAACAATATTGCCTACTGGATGGGTAAAAATAAATTTTATTTTTATGATGGTACGGTTAAAACGCTACCTTGTGATGTGCGTAGTTATGTATTTGATGATTTTAATATAGAGCAATATGACCAGATTGTTTGTGGTTCTAATGAGCAATTTGATGAAGTATGGTGGTTTTATTGCTCTAACGGGGTCACTCAAAACGACCGATATGTTGTATATAACTATGTGGATAATGTGTGGTATTACGGTAACTTAGCTCGTTCTGCGTGGCTTGATTCCGACCTACGGGTGTACCCTTTAGCCGCTACTTTTAACAATAAGTTGGTAAGCCACGAAAAAGGTGTGGATAACAACGAAACCGGCACCCCGGCTGCTATAACAGCCAGTATTACTTCCTCCCAGTTTGCGTTAGATGAAGGGGATAGGTTCATGTTAGTTAACCGGATGTTACCTGATATGACTTTTGAGGGGTCTACGGCATCTTCTCCAGCCGCTACTCTGACGTTAAACCCCCTAGAAAATTCAGGATCGGGGCGGTATAACCCTGCTTCAGTAGGGGGTAGTAGTAATGCTACAGTTACTAGAACAGCTACAACGCCTATAGAGGTTTATACCGGAGAGATATTTATTCGTGTACGAGGGCGGCAAATGTCGTTCAAAATTGAATCTACAGCTACAGGAGTAACATGGAAAATGGGCGCACCTCGAATGGATATGCGTCCTGACGGCAGGAGGGGGTAGTGCCTAAAGACCTGATAAATAAGGTTACTAACCCGGCTTTGCCTATTCCCCCAAAGGGGACAACCCTAAGTGGGTACCTTGATGACCTTAATAATATATTGCGTTTGTTTTTCAATGGGTTATCAAATACTGTAAACTTGTTGACCGGAGATTACGGAGCAAGATTTTTAAGTACACCGAACGGGAAGTTTTATTCCACGGTGGACCAAACCGCAGGGTCTACAGGCACTGCGTATGCAATACAGTTTGAAAACACGTATCTTGGCGAAGCCATGAGCGTAGCGTCTAATACCCGAATAACCCCAACATATTCAGGGGTTTACAACTTTGAAGTGTCGGCTCAACTAACCAGCACTTCTGCCGGTTCCAAGACCGTTGATATTTGGGTGAAAAGAAGTGGTACCGATGTGACTAATACCGCCAAGCAGCATGTTTTATCTGGCTCAGGCAGTATTGATGCGTTTAACTATGATTTTACGATTGACGTACAGGAAGGGCAGTACATAGAGATTATGTGGGCAACCAGCGATACTAATGTAAGCCTCAATTATCAGGCGGCATCCAGCCCCCGCCCTGTCATACCTTCTGCTATTGCCAGTGTATTTCTAATTTCAGCCCTACCGGAGACACTACCGTAATGGCTAAAAAATTTCAGGAGGGGGGAGTAACTGACTATGGGGATATTGCGGGGGCAATAGATGCAATTCTTTCGGCTGGGACTGGAAGAGGCCCTAATTTTTCTATAGACCCTGCTTCTATCCACTGGAATGCTGCCCAAGGAGATTCAGCAACACAAGCCATTCGTGCAGGGATAGCGGAAGAAAGTACACAAGAACAAATGATGGAAAGAATGCAGAAATGTGCCAACGAAGGAGGAGAGTGGGATATTGGTCAGAAGAAATGTGTGGTCAGCACAGCTACCTTGGGGGCAGATGCGACTACAAAAGGGAAAGAGAATATTGAAGCCACGCTTAATGATCTCGCAGATGACCAAGCATTTGGGGATTTAATTAACAATATCTATACAGCGGCCAGTACCGTTAGTGGCCATACGATGGGGCTTGCTCAATCAACGGGTGAAAATTGGGATTCCTGTGCAGCTAAAGGGATGGAGTACCGACCGTGGTCAGGCCAATGTGTTGCTAACGCGCAGAACCAAGCAGCCGCGCAGATAATTGTTCCGTCTAGTGATCCCTATGATGTGTATATGGATGCTATAAATGATTTGAAGGTTTGGAATGCAAGACGGGGGGACTACGACGAAACAAATATAAACACATGGCTTGACACCAAAAAGGAGAAGACGGAGAAATTATTAGCTGCGAAAGCTGATTTTGAAGCGTCTGGAGGGAGCACAGACCCAACACTACTGGATCAAGTGCTTGGTGGTGTTGTAACAGCCGGTGGCACAGCTTCAAATGTATTGTCAGGGGCAACGGGAGCGCCGACTTTTAGCCAGATGGTTTATAACCTGCCGGGATTACTAGACGGTATTCTTTCAGGAACATTCCAATACGGTGATGCAGGACCGAACCTACCTATGAAAGTAGGAGAATATGGTGATACTGTTATTGCTGCAACTACCGGTATACCGATATTCGATAAGATTATAGGTGGGGCAGGGACAGTTGCAGAAGAAGGACTAATAACCCCAACAGGAGCGAATATTCCTAGTATGGGAGAGATTGTTACTAGTGCAGGAGAAGTTATAAATGAGACTTTTGACCCTACTGCAACTTTAAAGACCTTTGCTGATGAAGACACCAAGGACACCAAGGACACTACTGTAGGGGTAAGTACAGAAGGGACTATTACTGGTGGAGATGGAACAGACACTATTACTAGTGGAGATGGGACAGATGCTGTTGGAGGGGGACTCGACCCAACCCTTGTTTCCACGATAGAAAATATAAAAAATACAGAAGGTATTACAGATGCTGTTGAAGGGGGACTCGACCCAACCCTTGTTTCCACGATAGAAAATATAAAAGATACAGAAGGTATTACAACAGCCCCAACATTCTCTGGATCAATAGACACCGCTCCTAAATATGAAACAGTAACTACTACAGATTATATCGGCCCGTCATTAGCTGCATCTTTAGGATTTACTACTGAGGAAGCAGAGACACTTAATAATGTATTAAAAGGGTCTTTGGGGTTTGATACTACGCAAACAGATACACTTAATAATGTATTAAAAGGGTCTTTAGGATTTGATACTACGCAAACAGATACACTTGATAATGTACTAAAAGGGTCTTTAGCCGGTGAGACAACTTCAGTATATGACTCTTCTCCACAACTATCCGCAACTTTAGAAGGGAATGTTTTAAAAACAACTTCAAATGCACCGGTATTAGAAGGGTCATTAGGAGCGGTCAATAAAACTGGCGACGTTTTAAGAGCGGCATTAGGTGGTGGAGGCGGCGGTGGAGGCGGCGGTATGGGGATGCCTAGTGCATCAGGCATGCGGAGAGGTAGAACAGACCCCGGTGATTTAGTAGATATAGACTATCTGTACGATTTTGCTAGAGGATTAGACCAACCATTTTTAGTAACAGATGAAGAAGATGAATTAATAAAAGCAGCAGAAGGCGGTATGATTGGGGATGGGAATAAAGACGATTTTGAACGAATATTGCGCATAGTACGAGGTATATAAAAATGTCTAATACTTCATCATCACCATTAGACCCACTTTTAGCAGGAGGATTAGGTCTTCTTGGTGGAATAGCGGGTTTGACTGGGTCATCAGACCAACAGACTATGGGTTCCAGAGGATACCAAGGCGGAATCCCGGCTTATACGGCAAGTCGCAGCCTAAAACCAAATGCGTTTTCTCAAACAGATCGTAGGCCCGGTTCTTTAGGACGTAACTATTTTACACATGACCAAAGCGCACAAGAGTTATACACCCCACTTGGGACTGATCTTGCGTATCCTACTCCTACCGCTGGTACAGGAACTACTGCTGGTACAGGAACTACTGCTGGTACAGGAATTACCGCTGGTACAGGTCTTACATATACTCCCGGTGAAACTACTGCTGGCCTAGATTCTACGGCTTTGGCAGGCATTCTTAATATGCTAGGTATTTTGGGGGGAGAGGCAGGAACTACCGCTGGTCTTACATACACTCCTCCCGGTGAGACTACAACATCTGAGACAGTTGATGCTGGTAGCACATACACTACCGGTGACGGTACTACGACTACTACATCCTCAGTAGTAGCTAACGCAATAAATGATTACTTACAAACTCTTGGTTATGGCTTAACTGATACAGATGTTACCGCAGCTAATATACAAAGTGCTTTAGGTGAGAATTTTACTTTAGCTCAGTTAGCAGATGCGTTTGGTACAACAGAAGATGTACTAAACGAAGTATTAAACCCAACTTCAACGACAACAACTACAACGGGCGCTGATAGTACATATACTTCTACCCCCGGTGAAAGCACCTCGACAACTACCGTAGTATCCAACGCTTTAAATGATTTTTTGGTAGGCCGAGGTTTTAGTACAGCCAACAAAGATGTTACCCAAGCTGATATACAAGCTGCTTTAGCCGCAGGATTTACTATAGACGAGTTAGTGACTGCGTTTGATACAACAGACGCCATAATAAACAGCATATTAAACCCAACCTCAACGACAACAACCACGACAGGTGGCAGCAGTACATGGACTCCGGGGACTTCCACCACTGATACTAATCAACAAGTAGTACAAAACGCTTTAAATGATTTTTTGGTAGGTCGAGGTTTTAGTACAACTGACAAAAATGTTACTAAAGCGGATATACAAGCTGCTTTAGACGAAGGATTTACTATAGACGAGTTAGCGATTGCATTCACCCCTAACCCTACAGACGCAAACGCTGTTGCAGTAACTCAAGCAAGATTACAAGAGATACTTGATTGGGTTGATCCTAATACTACTACCGGTGCCGCAGGTGGTTTAGTAGGACTTGCCGGAGGTGGTTTAGCCTCTTTGGGTACGCAAGGTTATTATTTAGGTGGTCCTACCGATGGTATGGCTGACCAAGTTCCAGCTACTATAGACGGAGTGCAACCCGCTGCATTAAGTGACGGAGAGTTTGTAGTACCTGCTGATGTGGTAAGTCATTTGGGTAACGGCAACTCAGATGCAGGAGCACAACAATTATATTCAATGATGGATAGAGTACGACAAACACGGACCGGAACTACTAAACAAGGGCCAGAAATAAATCCTACAGGCATGATGCCCGCATGAGGTTACTATGAAAAATTTTAATACTGGGGGCACTACTGGGGGTACTACTCCTGCTTCCCAACTAGGTACATCTTCTACTTTATCTGATTGGGCTGCTCCTTATGTTACACAGATGCTTGGTAAAGGGCAGGCACTTGCCTCTATGCCTTATGAAACATACGGCGGTCCATTAACTGCTGGTCCTTCTACTCTCCAAACTACAGGATTTCAAGGGTTAGGTAATCTTGGAATGCCAACTGCAACTACTGCGGGGTCTTTTACTGGCGATACAATACAAAATTACATGAACCCTTATATAGAGGCGGCGATCCAACCTCAAATAGATGCGGCAACAAGACAAGCAGAAATAGCAAGAAATGCGATGCAAAGTCAGTACAGTAAAGCAGGGGCTTTTGGTGGGGGGCGACAGGCCGTAGCGGGGGGAGAATTAGGAAGGGGTCTTTTGGACCGTATATCAGGAATATACGGACAAGGGTATAAAGAAGCTTGGGATAAAGGGATAGATCAGTTTGGAAAAGATCGTCAATATGGTTTAAATGCGTTAGCGGCTCAGTTAGAAGGTGGCGCACAACAACAGGCTTTAGATCGAGCAGGCGTTTTGGCAGATATAGGGCAATTTGAAGAACAAAGAGACTATCCTTACAAACAAGTACAGTATATGCAGTCTTTATTACAAGGATTACCTATTTCAACTGAGTCTCACGAATTTGCAGAGGCTAGTGATATGAGTAATTTTATGGAAGGTGCAGGTGGTGTTGTAGGTTTGTTACGTTCTTTGGGATTACTACCTTCATAGGAAGCTAAGATTATGGCAGGCATAGATCACGAATTAGGTATAAGAGAAGCTGCTATAGGGGGAAACCCTAGAATAGCTCAACAAAAGTATGCGCAAAGCAAAGACTTTTTAGACTTACTTGTTGCACAGAAAGTAAGTAATGATTACGCATCTGCACGTAATGCTATGCAAGCAGCTATGCAGACCCCAGACAATACAGTAAAAAATCAGTTAGATGTATCTAATGCACAAACTACCAAGAATGAAATGATGCGTTCTGTTATGCCCGGAGTTGCACAAAAGGCGCAACAAAACCAGCAAGCTATGGCTCGTCAGGCTATGGGTGTACCTACACAACCCGCTCGTCAGGCTATGGGTGTACCTACACAACCCGCTCCTAATATACGCATGCGTGATGGTGGCATCGTAGGTTATGCCAATCGAGGACTTGTAGGAGGAGCAGGTAGTGGAGGAGATGTAGAAGGAGCAGGTAGTGAAGGGTTGTGGGATAAGATTAAAAGGTACCCTCAATACAGCGATGAGACAGGTATTATTAATAAAGCCTATCCTGATTGGCTCCAAACATTGCGAAGATATTTGCCAGATCAAGCACAAAATGCAGCGTGGTTTACTAATGAAATTTTAGCTCCCCAACTTAAGAATGATCCTAAAACAAGAGAAAGATTTAATGCAGCGTTTAGAGAAGCGCGAGATGCTGGGCAAGAAAGGTTTATGTTTGATGGTAATGACTTTCATACACGCTATGTAGAAGAAATGGCCGGTGGTGGCATCGTAGGTTATGCCAATCGTGGTTTAGTAAGGGCTGAAGATGTAGATATGGACACGCTTTTAGACTCTCTTATGTTCGCTGAAAGCAGCGGTAATCCTCGTGCAGTTGGTCCAGTAGGGGAAAAGGGGCCATATCAAATAAGCGCTCCTACTGCGAGACAGCCGGGTTTTGGTGTATCTCCTATAGATGAGGAAGACTTGTTTGATCCAGAAAAAAGCCGAAGATTCGCTCGTCAGTATTTACAAGCAATGATTGATAGGTATGACGGAGACATCGAAGCTGCACTTATTGCCTATAATGCAGGGTACGGCAACGCAGATAAGTTTATTGCAGCAGGTAGAGATTATGATGTGTTACCTCAAACGGAAACTACGAAACCGCATGTAAAGAACATACTGGATAGGATGGAGCAAGAAGGTAGAAGAGGCGTAAATGTATCTCCCGGTAGAATTAACGCAGAAAGAAGAAGAGCATTGCGAGAAAACGCTCCACCCTCTTCCCGCCAATGGGGCGACAATATAAAACAATTGATACAGGAGTCTCCAAACTACCTCAGTCGCGCCACCGGTAAAAATGTGCAATTGGGTGACTATACAGACCCGGCGGTCAATAGCTTAGTAGCAAAAGATACGCCGTTTGATGATTACTTAGGAGGAAGGGCTTCTGTAGGGGCAACCCCTAGCAAACAACCTGATATTCTTGGATATCTTGCTATGTTACAGAATACACAAAACATGGTAGAAGGAGCGGACCCTGCTGCAAGACTTGAAGGTATAAACACTGCCGAACAGTTTGACTCTCCTCCTACAACAGCAGCTACTCAGGCTCAACTAATGGCAGACGCTTTAGGCTTCGGTAGTGTGGAAGAAGGAAGAGCAGATTTCGCACGGCGCAAAGCCGCTAGAAGAAATACTTCTCCGACACCTGCCGAAGAAAAAACCTATGCTCCGGGTGTTGGTGGTGATCTAGCTGAAATACAAGATTTCTTAGGGCGTATTTTAGGATTCCAAGGGGGAGGTATCGTAGGTTTTATGCAAGGCGTTGGTGATCCTGATCCTGAGTTTCGTATGCAAGGCGTTGAAGCAGACAATCTTACGGCCCTTGAAGAAGCCCACGCAGCAGAATGGGATGCTTATCGCGCACTTAATGAATTTAATAGAACTGCTAGAGATTTAGGAGCCGATCGCATATTTAACAGGAATATAAGTAATGCGGTGGAAGCCCAACAGAATTCGTTACGACAAGAATATCAAGATGCCATATCCCTTCATAGACAACATAGGGAATTAGAAGAGAAGCGGCGTGAAATAGAGCAAGTGGAAAAGGCTGGCATTCCCGTACCTACGGAGTTGCGAAACAGTTTTGCAAGGTTGTCGGAAACATTGGAGGAACCCACTGGCACAGGCGAAGTAGCTGATCCTTTTAATGTAGAAGATATGGTAGATAGATTAGGTGATCCTGAGTTTCGTATGCAAGGCATTGTGAGAGATGCAGAGCCTACTCAGGCTCAACTAATGGCAGACGCTTTAGGCTACGATAGTATGACAGAAGGAAGAGCAGATTTCGCACGGCGTAAAACAGAACGTGAAGCAGAAAGACAGGCAATAGAGGACGCAAAGTGGTCCGCCGATGATATAGATTGGGGACGGCTTCAGGCATTCTTGGCTGGAGGGGGTGGTCGAACCACTACTGCGGGAGCGTTAGGAGGTGGCCTTAGAGGTTTAATGGCCGAAGATCAGCGTAGAGAAGCCCTAGATTTAGAAGAGAGGCTAACGATGGCTGATATTGGTGCCGAACGCTATGGTGCAGAGTTAGATTTAGACGCAGTTATGGCTACATTAGATGCTGAGCAACAACAGTTTGTTATGGAGATGCAACAAGACACTCTAGATGCTTATACTGCGGACAGAAGAGAAACTGCTGAAGGCCACCTAACAAATATACAAAAAGGTACTGATGAGGAATACAACAGGCAGGCTATGCTGTTACAAGAAACCTACAAAAACGACCCAAGCAAACTAGCTGATGAACTCATTGTACTTACCGAAGTGAGACTGAGTGACCTTATGGGGACATGGAGAGGGGAAGCGGGTGGAGGTGGCACAATAGGCGCATTTGATACTGACATATCAGAAGCTGGTGCGTAATAAATGCCTATTGTAGAAGGTACAGCTCCATCTGGTGAAAAGTTTGACTTTTATGTCCCTAAAGGTACTACCAGAGAGCAAGGCCCAAGGTTAGCTAAACGAGCTTACTACAGAAGACGCAGAGGCATCGACGTAACTCAACCCCCACCCTTACCCCAAAGCACTATGGGTGGTGAGTTTATGCGTGGCGCAGAATCCCTTGCGTCAGCTTTACGCACTGCTGGTGGTGCGGCCTTTGGTGATGATGAAGCAGCAGCCCTTGCTGCATTAGAACGTAGCGAAGACATTGCTCAAAAATATGGTGCAGGCCCATCCTTTCAAGCTGTACGCGATGCTGAAGGTATTCTCCCTACCGTTGGAACCGCGCTAGGTCAGATACCACGAGCGGTAGCGGGACAAGTTCCACAACTTGGGCTTACAGCAGCAGGAGCAGCAGCAGGAGCAGCTACGGGTGCAGCTTTAGGTTCTGTTGTACCCGGTATCGGTACAGTAGTGGGTGGTGGTTTAGGTGCGCTTGCGTCCCTTATACCGCAATTTACAGGCTACAATATTGAACGTCAGGCTGAAGCGGATATAGCAGAAGGCAGACCCGTTGATATTGAGTTCGGTAAAGCAGCAGGAACTGCGGCATTACAGGCTGTACCTGAATTAGTAGGGCAGTACTTTATAGTAGGCAGAGGTGTTGTAGGGAAGATAATAGGGGAAAAAATTGAAGATGCTACTCATGCGACTGCTACAAGGCAGGCAAAAAAGCTACTAAACACTGCTAACGAAAAACTATTTCCAACTTTGAAAAAAGGCGAACGGGCTGTAGGGGCTATAGGCCGTGGTATCGCTCGTGGTGCTGCCGCTGAAATGCCCACAGAAGTAGCACAACAAGTTTTGGAAAGAGCACAGGCTGGTCTGGACATACTGTCTGATGAAGCTATGGCTGAATACGGTGAAGCAGCTTATCTTGCAGCTACCGTAGGCGGCACGCTTGGGCCTATTGGTACCGTAGGAGAGCGCCGCAGAGCAAGAAGAATACGTGATGACCTTGCCAAGCGTACAGAAGAAGCACCCGCCGAAACAGCAAAAGAAGCTGATCCTCTAGCGCTTCCAGCACCTGTCACAAGAGTAACTCCTGAAGGGCAAGCCATACCTACTGAGGATATTGCTCCTTTTGAGCAAGAACGAGCCGCACAAGAAGCTATATCGGCTGTAGGTGCAGGCACTTCTCCAGAGATAATTCAGGCAAGACAGCAAGCAGAAGAACGTAGGGCTGCTGCTGAACTAGAACCGCAAAGAGAACTTTTTCCAGAGTTAGTAGAAGTAGACGCTAAACTAGAAGCGGCTAGGGCGGGAACACCTACGACTCTCGAAGATGTAGATATAGTGCAAGGCTTAGGTGTGCCTAAAGCTTCTCCAGTGCTTAAACGTATACGGGGCAAAGATTTGTCTGACCCCACTCAACGGGCTGAAGTACAAGAAGAATTAACGAAGTACTCTAAAAATGGTGCTGTTAAACCTGCTACCAGAGCTAAAGTAAAGAGCTTCCTAGCATCTCCGACGTTTGTAGAGGCAGAAGTACAAGCCCCACAACAGCTTACGTTAGAAGACGCCGCTGATACTAGAGAGATAAAAGAGCTTTACGCTCAAGACGAACAGAAAGAACTGTTTGCTGAACAAGAAGCAGCGGATAGAGCACTTGAAGCAGCTAAGACTACTGTAGATGCCACCGAACTAGAAATGAACATCGGTGAGGCTGATCGCCGTGTGGCACAAACGCAACAAGAAAAAACGGCACAAAACCGTAACGCAGTCCTACAGCCCATACTAGAGCGTGATGATATTACTAGTATGGACAGGCTTACGCGTGCTTTTAGTGCTGAGTTAGGCAGACAAGGGTTTACGAATACCGAACCTACGCAAGATGAACTAGTTGCAATAACTAGACGCTCTTATGAATTAGATGAAGAAGGCACACGGGCTGAGGTAGAAGAAGAACAAGGCGCTGCTGGTGTAGCAGAATTAGAAGCTCTGATACCCGAAAAAGGAGCAAAGCAGACACAACGACAACCAGCAGCACAACCAGCAGCACAACCAGCAGCACCAGCAGAACCAGCAACAACATCTCTTAAAGCAGCGGAAGAGGTCAAAAAACAACCAAGAGACAGGCAAGCAGAAAAAGCTGCTGACTTTTTAACTAAGAAACAGCAAAACATAAAAACACGAGCACAAAATGTCGCTGACACTATAGAGGAACGAAACGCAACCCCAGAAAGCCTTACTGAGCAAAACGCAAATGCAGAGCTAGATGCAGAAAAGTTTCGAGAAATATTTGACGAGATAAAAGATGTCAGTGCTGAGCGAGATTCGTTTCTAGCTACAATAGCTGCTGACTTTTTAACTGGTACAGAAGCGCAACAAAAAGCTGCACAAGCAAAAATAGAGGAAATAGACAAAAACTTCTCTGAAGATGTAAAAAAGGACTTACAAGCTGCACTAAATACGATAAGAATGGAGCTTGGGTACGAACTACCTGTTCACGCTTTAAGTATTTCTGCTATGGCGTTAGAGCCTAGAGTTGTAGAGCTTCTCCGCGAAGGTAATTTAGTCGAAGCGCTTGATATATTAAGTCAAAGTAAAAATAAAGAAATTAAAAGAGTTGCCAGAGTTGTTAGCAAAGCTATTGCAGAAGGCAATACAAAAGTTACTTTGGAGAGCAATCTCCAATCACCAGATGGGCGCGTATTGGCTGGTGCATTCGATCCTAAAACTAATACCATTTTACTTAACCAAGATTTAACCCTTACTCCACATGTTTTACTACACGAATCGCTGCACGCTGTAACGTCACATGAAATAGCAAATAAATCTAGTGCTATTACTAAACAGTTACAAACCCTCTTTGACGATGTTAAGGACAGACTTGATAGTGCCTATGGTGCTACTAATCTTGATGAGTTTGTAGCAGAAGCTTTCTCTAATCCCGAATTTCAGGCGAAGCTCGCCGCTATGGATACTAAAGGAGATAAGTTAGGAACATGGGAGCGCTTTTTAAACATCGTAAAAAATGTAGTAAGAAGAATTAGACGATTACCTGTTACACCGGTAACTTCAGCACGAAGTCAAGTAGACAAGCTGGTTATGGACTTAGTTTCCCCCGCTCCCGAATACCGTAACGCCGCAAAATTAAACATGGCTGTTACAGCTAATGAAGAAGCTAAAGTATTTGGCGAAGCTTTTGATAAGTTCACCGGTCCTGTAACGCCGGATATGATAAGGTATTTTAATAATACGTATCCGACACTATCATCTAATGTACGAAAAGGTCTTATGAGTGCGCTTCCGCTTAACTCAATAGCAGACTTTATAAAAGACAGCCCTAATGAGGTATTACAGGAACTTGGTAAGGAACTCGATGAGTTATTCAAAGTCATCCAAGAAAAGAACGGCTCTCGCCAACGCTATTTGCTTAAGGTTAAAGATACTACAAGAGCATTAGAAAAAGTATTTGATAAGCTTCCACCTGAACAACGTGAACTCTTTAACAAGGTTGTTCAGTTCAGCACATTGGATCGTGTAGACCCCTCCTTGGAAAAAGAGTATTACGAAGGATGGCGTTACAGTTACGTAAATCAAAATGGACAAGAGTTTCGTTCCAAGCCATATACAACTAAAGAGAAACGAGAAGAGGCAATAGCGAACGATAAAGACTACGCCAAGGCAGAAAAAGATCACCCTACTGGTAAAATACGTTTAGCTAGAAGTGATCCAAGTGGAGGTAAACTAGAAGCCTATGACAAGTTAAAAGAGGACTACAATAAGTTAGACAAATCAGCACAAAAGGCTTATGTAAAATTACGGGATGCTTACGCAGAAGCTTATACTGATTTACGTACTACAATAATAAAGCGCATAGATGAAATCCAAGGAGATGAAAGTACTCAGATAGCTAAACAAGCTTTCAAAGATAAAATACTTTTAGACCTTCTTAACAAAGAATCTATTGAACCTTACTTTCCGTTATATCGAAAAGGAGATTTTTGGTATACCCATCAAGCCTTTCACCCTTACACGGGAGAAATTGAAACACTTAAAGTTGCATTTGAGTCGCGTGAAAAGAGAAATGAGTATGCTAAGTTTGTCCAAAACGATCCTGAGTTAAGACAACAAATCTTAGACAGTGAGATAACAACAGTAATAGAGGTAAGAGAAAAAGCACGAGCAGAAGCTTTAGCAAATAACGCAACACCACAACAAGCTGAAGATGTTGCTGTAGCAGCGGTAATAGAGGGGGCCGAGGCAAAACGTCCGACAAATAAGCTAGAGAAGAAAGAATACTCACAAGTAGATATTCGATGGGCACAAGGATTGCTCGCGGATGTGGTCAGACGAAAAGAAGACGCTGCAAACCTAAAGAAGAAAGAAGCATTAGCTGATGGTAAGTCTCAGGAAGAAGCTGAACAAATAGCCACTAATGTACGAAACGCAGGTAGCGCTGTTCAGCAGATGGTATTGGAGGCTATGCTAGATGCAATGCCTGAACGGGGTTTAGAAAGAGCGTTTAAAGCTAGAAAAGGCACTCTTGGTGCGGAAGAGGATGCTATAAAAGTCTTTGGTGAACGTATGCCAGCGTTTATGGGACAAATAGATAACCTGCGGTTTGACAACCCTCTTACTACCAGAGGAAATAACTTAAAGACAATAAGCAACAAAGCGGCAGGTACTCCAGATGCTGACTATGCTAATGAGGTATATGAAAAAGGTGAACAATATATAAGCTTTGTTAAGAATCCAGAAATTGCTACATACGCACGAGCGCTAAAGAGTGCAGGTTTCTTGTGGACATTAGGTTTTAATTTATCTTCTGCGGTAGTTAACTCTTTTATATTACCTATTGTTGTGCTCCCTTTTCTGGGGGGTAAATATGGATATGGCCCTGCTTTTAAAGCAATGATGAAAGCTGGAAAACTTTATCTTGGCACTGGAATGCGGCGCAGACTACAGCCATTTGAAGGGTTTAATGCAGATGCCTTGAATAGTGCAGAAGAAGCGAGGCAGAAAGCGTTAGCAGAAGGCAAGTCTCAGGAAGAAGCCGACACGATAGCAAAAAATATGTTAACTGTATTTGATGGCCCGTCGTTAGCTAACCTTGACCCAGAAAGTTTACCGGAAGAATACCGGGAGCTTAAGCCATTAATAGAAGAACTTGTTTCCAGAGGTGCAGCTAATGCTTCTACTATTGGCGACATGTTAGACCTTGAAAATCCTACGGGTACAGATTTTGAAAGAGCGCAGTCCAGAGTAAATGCCATATCGGGGTTTTTGTTTCACCAAGGTGAGCGTTTTAATCGTCAAGTTACCGCGATGGCTGCTTACGAATTAGCAATGGAGCAGCAGAAAAACACCAATGAAGGCAGTCCTGTAACAGAAGAGCAACAAAAAAAGATAATAGCTGATGTACTACTTGACGTAGAACATACCAATAGTGGTGCGTTAATCGAAACAGCTCCAACAATAGCACAAGGTAATATCGCTAGTGTGCTTCTTATGTACAAACGTTTCGGTGTATCAATGGCCTACCTTCAAATGAAGATGGCAAAACAAGCTTTCAATATAGGTGAATACGATCCAGACCAAACCAAAGATGCCAAAAAGCAACTGGCTGGGTTATTCGGTATGTCGGGACTGCTGGCTGGGGCACAAGGATTACCCCTATATGGAATTATTGCTGGAGTGTGGAACCTGCTTCTCTCAGACGATGAAGACGATGATTTTGATAGTTTAGTTGCATCTTACATTGGGGAAGGGCCGTACTCTGGAGCACTTAATGAGTTATTTGGTCTGGACGTTGCTCCGCGTATCGGTATGACCAACCTTTTATTTAGAACATTGCCTAATAAAGAATATGAAAGCACGCTTGCTTACCTTATGGAATTGGGAGGTGGCCCACTCTTTGGTATTGCGAACAGAATGGATCGTAGTTTAAATCTAATGATGGATGGTGAATACCGGCGTGGTGTAGAAGGTTTCTTACCTGCTGGTTTTTCTAGCCCACTTAAAAGTATCCGTTATGCAACTGAAGGTGCTACCACATTACGTGGTGATCCTATTGTAGAAGATATGTCAGCAGCGTCTCTTATGGGGCAGTTTTTTGGGTTTGCTCCAGCAGGATACACTAAACAACTGGAATTAAATGCGCGTGATAAACGGATAGACCGCAACATTAACGAAAAACGTACCAGACTTCTTAGGCAGAGATACGTGGCTTATAGAACCGGCGACTTTGAAGGGGTACGTGATGTGGATAAGGATATAAATAAGTTTAACCAACGTAACCCTGAAGTCAGGATTACTGGGGAGACTAAAGCCAGATCATTACGGCAACATAAAGTAACCAGTGAGATAGCACGCCAACTAGGAGGGATAACTATTAGTCGGCGTAGGATAGAAAGTGTTTTACGTAAAAGATTGGAAGAAACAGGAGAAAGTGACTTTTTTATATAACCTTTGTAAAAAACGGCTTCACCAGAGGCGATCTAAGAGCTTTTAACAGAGTACCCCTACCCTTACCATCCCCTAATTTCCATAAAAAATGCCCCCACAAGGGGGGCAAAATGTCTCTCTACGAGAACGATGCACGGGCACTGTACCACGATATAATATGTGTAACAATCCAATGCCCTTACACCTTGGGGTTTTCTTCCGTGTCCCCATGTCTTTCTTCACTCCACTTTAATCTAATTACATAAGTAGGGGGTAGGTTAAGTGTTTTCACCCCAGTGCTTAGTCGGTACTTCATCGAAACCCCACCTAGCCTATCCATTATCATACGACGTAAAGAACCGTAATCTAGTTTACGGAGTGTGCACCAACGCTTAAAAGGAGCAGGTAGTAAGTAGAGAGTGTTGGTATTTGACTCTACCCTAGCGACAAATTTGTACATAGGTTTTTCATCAGCGGCAAGAAATACCTCAAGCTCAGGGTCTTCTATATTGGTATTCCCGCTATCTATCCTAAGTATGCTACGGTTATTGTCGGCTAAGTACTGTGCAATAACGTCTTCAATGTCTACTGCCATTGCCATTGTTTCATTACGAGCAGTTCTTAGTTGTGAGCAAATCCAGTCTTCTAAATTAGTTATGTTAAGTTCATGTAAACCTAACCGGCCCGCAATACTAAGACCCGCTAATGCACCGGCAGCTTGCCATAGCCAATAACGGTTTTGCGCAGTTAGTCCCGTGCGTTCTATAAGCCTGTTGATGTAAACGAGTAACGCTTTTTCTGCAACTTCTTTATGCTTCACAACCTTCTTTATGTAAATTTCGCCTGCCCAACCATAGTTATTTTCTAACAAATGATTAAGCTCAATACCTTCCTTAGTAGTTTCAGCGTCCTCTTTTAGTTTAACCATCGTTTCTGCTTCGAGTACCCGTTGCGCTTCTCCTTTTGGGTGTGTCCTAAATTCTGCCGAAATCGTTTCTAATATACTTATGTTGCCACTTGTAGGTACGAGTGTACGCCACGGTTTTCCTCTGTAACGCTCCACAGTTTCCCCACTGTTACCCCGTAAACGATTCCTTTGCATGCCGCCACTTACAGCGTAAGCAAAATTACTTAACTCTTTTCCATCCTTGTTAGATAGCTCATCTAAATAGACAACAATATTTTTATATGTTTCTGTAACTTTCCATACAGACGCAAAGGTATCATCCCCTTTTTGTACAACTAAAGTAGGATCGCCCCATACAGAAGCGCCTGCAAACTGTCCTGTAGATTTACCAAATCCCGATTCAAGGCTTTTTAAGTGGTATATGCTACCTGCTATTTTTGGAGCAAACACCATAAGAGGGGCTGCAAAAGATAAAGCAAACATGTATTGATGGGGTTCAAATCCTGACTTATCAAAAAATCGTGGTATCTTTTTCCATTCTTCGAGACTACCGTTTTTATAAAAATGTGGGAAGTAATGCTCTGTGATAGTGCTAGGGTAATTAGGTTTTACACTGTCTGAAAATATCTCCCTATCACCTAAGATGAATGACTTGTTATCGTGTGTCCATCCAAACTGATCTGCTACAGTATGCTCTTCCATTAGTTCAGCAGCTTCTATACATTTACCTATGTAAGACTTTAGTGCATTAAACTGCATAGTAAAAACACCTTTCTTAGCCATCTCTACTTTAAAGCTTTCTGCTCCAACAAGTTTCTGTAGTGGGATCATAAAATCACGAATACCTTCCCGTTTAGTATGATGCCTAAAGATAAAAGCAGTACCTGATGTTCTATCTCTTAGTTTTCTTATAATGTAAAGATCAGTCCCTAAAATTTGTTTTTCTTCTATATCCCCATTTGTTGTAGTCCTGATACCTATGCCTCCCTCTTTAAACCGGAAGTAAGGGCGTGGGTATTTAGGTGTCTTTATTTCACCTCTGTCTGATTCATCGTCATCAAAAATAGCTTCGCTATTCTCTGGAATGCTTACTATATGATCTTCTTCGGAAGCTTCATTAGCTTGTACTGCTAATGATATTGGTGTTTTAAAATTAGGGTTTTCTTTATGGGGACATCCTTCACAAGCTTCTGGATAATCTTCTTCAAAACGTTGGCAACCATGAGGAGCTTGGATAGACTTGGCTACAGAATTAGTTTGGTGTTCTGTGTACTTGTGGTAGCTACTAGAAATAGCATGTACATTTTCCATACCTCTTGCGAGGCTTTCGTCTATATCACAAAATTTGGCGATGGATATAACATGAGTCCACGTTGCATAACTTAAATCATTTGGAGTATTAACTGCCCTATCGATTTGAGCACACCCTGCTCCTTGCATTGTTCTTTCTAGCAACAAGCCAAAGCGTTTAACGTAAGTGTTACCAATAAGGTTCTGTATATCTTCCTGATCTTCTTGTGAGTATTCTTTGTTAGTGAGAACTGGTATCAAATCTTCGGGGAGCTTGGAAGCAAAATCTTCTAAACTTGTTACACCAGCATTATTACTATGCACAGTGCAGTTTAAAGGTGGAGAAGTCTTATGGTTAAGGGTGTTAGGGACACGCAGAATGCGTGCAGCATCTGCTGTAACTTGTTTATCTATATGTAAACCAAATTGAGAACAAGCAAGCTTTAGTTTTTCTGCAACGGGTTGCCATTCTTCTATAGGGTATGGCTTATCTAAAACCCAATAGACATGCCAACCTCTCCCTGAGTCTACAAGAATTGAAGGAGCAGGTAATTGATGACGTTTGTAAAATTCTTTTAACGCTGTTCGTGCTTCTGTTTTAGTTGGGTAGTCTTTCTTTTCACCACAGTCTATATCAAGAAATAGGGTTTTCAGTTGTTGTATATTAGTTTTTGCTCGTTTTTCTGTTTTAAATGTAGCAAGGGCTACGTAAACGTCACTATCCTTTTTGGCAAAATCTTGTATGTTGGCAAGAGTATCTTTTGTCGTTTCTGTAAATTGTTCTCTTACTTTCTTTTCTAAATCCCCAGTGTTACCGACTATTTCTTTTATACTAACTGTGCAATAAAAACCTTTATCTCCTAAAACAGTATCTAAAAACTGTTGAGTATCCATAAAGTACACATATCGTAGAGAGAAAGCGTCCCGAAAGACGCTTTTTATTAAACATGAAAAAGTTAGTCATCAAATTCATCAAGCATTGAAGATAAATCGCTATCTGACGGTGGTGTGTTGGCCTTCTTATTCTCTCTAACTTTTGGTTCAACAGTAGCTTCTTCTGTTGTTTCTACAGGAGCGTCTAACTCAGCAAATACATCATCAACATCGTCGGCTTTAGGAGAATCATTTTCCTTGGTAAACCCTTCTTCTGCTTCAAAAGGAGAAGGTGAAATAAACTCTTCCAATTTTAATACCTGTACAGCACGTATACGTAAAGTAATTCCATGCGCATTAGGAGAATTGTAAGGATACAACTCTACAAATAAGTTTATCTTACTGTTTGTAGTTAATTGAAAGCCTTCTGCTAAAGGCTGATTAGCTGCATCGAAATGTTTAGGGGGCTTAACAATTTGACCTTGATAGGCTGCTTTAATGTTAGCCTTACCAATAAAGGCATCCTCTGACTCTTTCTTAAGAGGATTTTTAAACTCAGGCCATGAGTCTTCGCGCCCTTCGTCATAGGCATTTTTCATCTGAATAAGCAATTCTTTTGCCTGTTCTTTGTTCATCTTAAAGCTAACAGTATAGGCTGCACCTTCAACTAAATGGTCGCATGGGACTGTACCGCCTTTGCCGTTTTTACCACCAGTACTAGAGTAGTGGTAAGGTTTATCTAAACGTGGGTATAAGGCTTCCACGTTTTTAATATAACAAGTTTGATTACTCATAAGTCAATCGCTCTCAATATAAAGGTTATAGTTGCATTAGTTATAAAACTAAGTGAGTGCCAGATTTTCGACCACTGACTCTGGCAAATCAGCAACATAGGCCATGAAGATATAAAGCCTTGGTCTTAGGTAGTTCTTATTTGTTATGTATGTACACTCCTTCGCCCGAAACTACGTCAAACACGTTATCTACGTCAAACGTATAGTCATGTGAAGTTATACTAGAATTAAAATTAATCTTCACTAACTCTTGTGTGTCTGGGTCTTTTTGAGCATGTAGTGCAATAAGGAGTTCTGATTCTTCTAATGGGCGCAATGGCTTAAAACAAAGTTTAGGCAATGATGAATCAGGGTCAAATTTTATCTCTGTCAGTACAGAAGCCATTGGAGTTTTGTTTACATTTAGATACTTTGCAAACGCTTGTATTGACATCTTCTTTTGGTCCTTACCAAAAATACTCGTTGATGGAAGATCAAGCTGATAGAGTTTATCAGAAACTAATTGCCCATCTTCAACTAGCATGATAGCCATACGTTGGCGAAAACGGCATGCGCGAGATGTGCCTTGACCCGAACCTTTTATGTTCTGCTTACAATCAAAACACGTAGCATTTTGCCTACCTTTATTAGAAACATCTTCGGAAGGTCTGCCGGTAGTAGAATCAATAGACCAACAAACAGGAGTGTTACGTTTATCTGCTACAAATTCTTCAGCATAATAAATTCTGGACATACGTGCAGCTTTTATTATCACCGCTTCCAATGATTTCTCTTCTAATTTGGCAACCTCCTTACCATTCAAGAGCTTACGAAAAGAACCCTCTCGAATACTTAACCGATAAGTGTCAGACGATGACGCTTTAGACTCCAACTTAGAAAATAAGTTCTGGTAATTACTAGGTACTTTATCTGATGACATTACACTCTCTCTACATATCATCATCAAATTCAGCTATTGTCTGGTTAAGCTTATCCACTTCCAGAATCGGGGCTGTCTCCAACATAGACTCGATTTCCGTAGGTGCTTCTTCTGTAGGCTTTTCTTCCGTTGCTTCCTCGTTACGCAAAGCTGCAACGACATCATCCAAACAAAAACGATAAGTATTACCTGCCTTAATATAGGTATCTCGCGGTATGAACCCACGCTTTACCCATTGCCGTACTGTAGATATTTTGACACCTACATGACTGGCTAGTTCTTCTAACGTAACATACTGTGTCACTATTTTTTTCTCCTTACGGTGATGGTGTATTCGCTATCTGCATTTAGACCCATAGGCAACTTGTCAGGGTTCTCTTCCAAATAAGTGCGCATATTAGATTGGTGGATGCGTTTCTCTAACAGGTCTATTGAGCCGGTTTCCATAATAAAGCTATTCATACTTTCCCAATCAGAAGTCCAGTATTTAGTCTTAACAGATCGAAAGAAAGTACCTTTAGAAGTACGGACGGATTCAGCTCCAGCGGCTTCGCAATGGTCGTTAAGTATTTTTTTGAGGTAGATGAGCTTCTCATCAATCTCACTAATTTGAGCGTTTAGCTCATTAGTAAGTTCAGTTTTTCTATCCCGTAACTTAACGCAAGCGTTCACAATTCTATCCAAACCAACAGCCTCGGCTTCAGTAGAGGGCATCGTTGTTCTCCTTTATGTTTTATATTCTAATACAGGATGGCGAGTATAAATGTACTTTTTTTATATTTCAAGTATTTCATTATATAAATCTATTATTTTTGTGTGTACATCTATTCTTTGGTCAAGTAGTTTATATACTCTTTTTTCCACAGGAGATCCTTGGAGTTGTATAACTGTACAAGGATGTTTTTGGCCTGATCGATGCACACGCGCATTAGCTTGTGCATAAGTTTCCAAGGAAGCCACTGGCCCCCACCACACAATAGTATTTGCTGCTGTGAGAGTCACCCCATGTGCGGCAGCTTGCGGTTGGATTATAAGGACTCTGGGAGTGTCTGATTCTTGAAAACTACGAAACAGTTCCGTGCGTTTGGAGACGCTAACGTCGCCCCGAATTACCCCATTAGTGATTTTGTCTCTAACAAGTTTCTCAGACAGTATGTCAATCACATGCTTAAAAGGGACAAAGATAAGTACTTTTTGCTCAGTCTCATCAATAACTTCTCTTAATACCTTGTAGCGGTTTTTAATATCAAACTCTACTGTCTCTCCACTATCGGTATAGACTGCACCACAAGAAATCTGTAAAAGCTTATTCATGGTTACGGCTGCATTTACCGCTGTAACTTGTTCTCCCGCTGCTACCGCTAACATGTGAGTTCGGATAATTTTGTAGTATTTGTTTTGCTGTGAGGTTAGTTCGATTTCTCGCTTAGTGTATGTCATCTCAGGAAGGTCAAGACACTGCGCTTTGGTATAGCGAACGGCGGGTTGTAAGGCTCCATGCACTTTAATAGTAGCGTTGTCTTTTGGAACCCATTTGAATTGAGTAACACGATACATAACCATCTCCCGAAAAGCAGAAAATGAACGTGGTACTGCTAAAGGATTGATTAGTTTGGCTAATCCAAAAGCGTCCAATGGAGATTGAGCGGCGGGAGTACCCGTCATCATCCACACCCAAGTATTAGGTTCCACAATCCTGTGAAGTACTTTCCATCGTTTTGAATTTGCGTTTTTGTAATGGGTAGCTTCGTCTACAATTATCAAATCGTAGTTAGCCATTTTTACATGCTCTTCAACTATCTCTACACCATCGTAATTTATTATCACGAAATCTGAATCGCCTGTAATAATCTTACGCCGTTTGTCTCGTGAGCCATGCGCTATATCTACACTACGGTGCATAGCAAATTTGAACAAGTCAGCTCTCCATGCTGAATCCATAATTGACAATGGGCATATAACCAAGACTTTGTTAATAACCCCTTCTTTCATTAAGAAATCCGCAGCCCAAATGGCAGACGCGGTTTTACCTGTACCTTGTTCGTTAAAACAAAAGGCTTTGGAGTTCATCGTAAGAAAAGCAGAAGTAGTTTTTTGGTGTGCGAATGGTTTATGTCGGCCAGTCCATTCGTATTTACCTAATATGGGGGAAGGTACATTCTTAATGTTTAGGTTACGTAATACCTTAGCTTCGTCTATCCCCCACTTAACTAAGACTTCATTAGTGCCAATTATACGGCTTGTGGGGATAGCGGCGGTAATTCTTTGGGGGTCACGTACTTTGAGGCGTAACCCCTTATTATCTATTACTTGCATCGTTCTCCGGTCTACTTCTTAGTTTTCTTTTTACTCTCACGCTTACTTGTTTCTGAAACTAATCGCCCACTAGAATTTCTTTTGAAGGATCGGTTGCGTGACTTATTTTCTATTTTAGTTCCATGAGAGTTCTTACCGCCTTTACTCAGAGCTTTTTTATGACTAACATCTTTGCCTTCGCGCTTATCGGCTTTGCCATTTTTGTTTTTGTCTGCTCCGGTTTTATCTACGGCACGACGTGCACGTTGTCTTTCCATACGATCAGCATGTTCACCCCGCTCCTTTTGCTGGCGGTATTCTTTTTTGTAAGGTCGTGGTTTGTTTTTATAAGGCATCATCTTCTCCCGTTATGAAAACATTTAAGTTACATGGTATTCTTTCTCTACAAAACCTTCTTTGCTACCTTGTACAAAAGAAGCACGTATCCATACATTCTTGTGTGCAAGCCGCCGTATGTGTCCACGGCGTAAATGACTACGCTTACCACCATTCTGGTTTGACTCCATTACATAGGGGCTATCCCAAATGTCCCCACCTATTTTAAGAACATGGTAAGAATAATCAGAAGTATCTTTGTTTTGTTTAGCGTGTTTTTTTGCCAGCTTGTCAGGTAAACTTACTTTAACTTTTTCCATCCCTTGTACAGATAATAATTTTATCAACGACATTAAAGCGGCAATATCTTCGTCAAAATCACGCAAGCCTTCTTCTTCAGACAGACCCGTATCTTTCATTTGCTTTACCAATTCTTGCGTAGCAGGATCGCCGTAATACCTACATCCCAACCCATAACCAACCCCCTTTTCGGGTGGCAGTGGGGCTTTGCTTAACTCTACTGTGAGAGGTATACCTACCCATACTTTAGAATTAGGGTCGTACACTGTACTTGTACACACTATATGACCACTTTTGTTTGGTTGACTAAAAACAGAAATCTTCCAACTGTTATGGAGAGCGCCTTCTTCTTTGGGTGCAGTACGTACCCATGACTCACTCAACAATACTGTTATGGGGTAAGGCAAATTAATAAGTTCATCCTCTTCAAACACTACATAGTCTTTTTTATTTCTACCAACGTTAAGTACTTCGTTAATTTGGGGCACATAAAATTTTGGACAGTTTTTTATAAGTATAGAATTCATTTTCAGAGCGTCTTTAGCATGAGGTAATGAAGGTGGGAACTCTGCACCGAATTTTTCCAATGCGTTTGCCGCTTCTTTAAACTTACGCCAGTGAGGTATACCCCTAACCTTTTGCTCACTCATTTATCGCCTCCCGTTATGAGGACACTCTAGTATAATACAATGCGCCTTACACAATCCAGTAGGGCGCGGGTTCCACACATCCGTTTCAAAAGTTTTCTCTAAAAGGCCGTAATTTGTTAGCCATTTTTTCCATAATCTAGGCTCGTCATCTTTTGTATATGCCTCCTTAATTAGTTTATTACATACAACAAATAGTAAACCCGCTTTAACTGTATGCACCTTTGGGAAATGTTTAAATACACACAGAGCCATAAGTTCTAGTTGGCCTTTGTCTGCGTATTTAGCAGACTTCCCAGTTTTATAATCAAAGACTTTAGCTATTCCGTTGTCTTCATCTAAAACAATTAAGTCAGCAACACCTCTGTACCACGCATCTTTCGCAAAGAACTCACATGGCTCTAAATTGGATGTAAGCCCCATGCGGTATTCACATAACTTATCTCCAGACATCCCTATTAGTTTGTCTAAAGTACCTTGTGCATAATCAAAACGTGGGTCTAATGTTCCCACTGTCCCGTCTACGTATTCTTCCGCAGCTTTGTGAAACTCATTTCCATAAAGGATTGCATCAGTACTGAAATCTTCCTCGTAATCCTTTATAACTTTTAAGTGGTAGTACTTTTTTGGGCATTGTTCAAACGTCTTTATACTACTGAAAGACCATGCTGTTTTTGTACCCATTCGACACACTCTCCGTAGTTCTTCCCAACTTCTACATCCCCACGCACGGGTAGCCCCGTTGCCCAGTCAGGAACATAAGCCATACATTCAGCCACATAAGTCGCAGCCTCAGTAACTTGTTCATCAGGTACACAGCATATCACAGAGTCATGTACTGTTAGTAAAACCCTGTATCGCTTCTGTATTTTCAACATCTGTTCTGCCATTACACAACGCGCTATTGCTTGGCATACATTTTCTATTACTTTCCCCCCATAGATTTTACTGTAGCCTAATCTGGTTTTGTAAGAAAACTGTGTCCTACCAGTGTCATCTGTCTCTGTGCGTAACTTGTTGTAGTACATCGCAAGACCTGATGGGAGTTTAATAGCGTTCTCTTTTGGTAAAAGTTTTAGCACTCCTTCCTTACCTAATGTAAACATTTTGTTTTGGTACATACTCTCTAAAGCATTATTAGCGTTGTACCACAGCTTGGTTATCCTACTATTGGCGGTTCTGTACACTTGGATAATCCTTCGGCATTCGTCTTCGCTAACCTCTACTCCAAAAGCCTTTAGTTGTTCCCTAAAGCGTACCGCCCCCATCCCATACCCTGCGCCAAGGATTGTAGTCTTACCTATAAACCGTTGATCTTTCGAGACTTTTTCTACGGGGACGGCGTATATGGTACTAGCCATTATCTTGTAAACATCTTCGTCTCGTTCAAATGCCTGTACTAAATCCTGTTGTTCTGATAACCAAGCCAACACTCGTGCCTCTATCTGGGCAGAGTCGGCTTCGATTAAGGTATAGCCTTCGGGAGCGCAAATACATGACTTCAATATCTTCGCGTTCGGGCCTTTAGACGGTAGGTTTTGTAGGTTTACCTTGTCGTAGCCGCCCCAACGCCCTGTATGTGCTGCGTAGTATTTGATAGGAACCGGCATTTGTTTGCCACGGGTTGCTATGTCTAAAAAGCGTTCTGTCCTTGTTTCTTCAAGCGTACCTTTTAGGCCAAGTCTAGCTGCAACAAGTGTCTGTACGTTTATATCTTCATGTTCTTGAAGTGCTTTAAGCCCCTCATCAGTTTTGGCAAACGCATAGGTTTCTTTGCCAGTGCGTGTACTAATTTTCATCGGAGGCTCTACACCCATACCTCTTAACAAGTCTGCAAACTTGTTATTAGACATAAGATTTTCTAATTCAACACCACTCTCCGAAATAAGTTTGTCCTTTTGTACTTTAAGGCTATCGAGGTGGCCGTCTAGCTTGTTTACGTCTAACTCTAGGATAGGTTCAATAAACATGCGTAGCGTCATGTCTATTACTTTAAGTTCTTTATGCGGGAAATATCGTTTGGTCATAAAGATGTCAAACAATTTATATGTTAGTTCAACATCATTAACACAGTAATCGCCGTACTTATCTAATTCTTTTTCACTAAAATCGTTACGCCGTTTACCTTCTGCACTGAGTACTTCGGTTCCTTTTTGCCCAATGCCATACATTTCTGCAAGTTTTTTGAGAGAGCCACTAGCGTCCACACCATGAATAGCCCTAGCCATACTAAGAGTGTCAAAGTAAACGCGAGGGCGAATACCAAAAAGCCAATGAAGTATAGCACCATCAAACAAAGTATTATGAGCCAATACCCCACAGTCTTCCCAAGCATAGTTATCGTGTAAATAAGTTTTGAGGTCATTAAACTCTCCGCTTAACCATTTGGTTTTCCCATCGTTAACTTTTACTCCCACCCCTATCACTTCAAAGTCGGGGTTACGCACATACTGCTCAGTCGTTTGTTTTCTAAAACCAAAGTCTTTACTGTAATAAGTTTCAAAGTCTATTGTTATTATGTCCACTACAGCAATCCTAATTTAATTAGTTCTTGTCGGTTGGCTTCGTGAGCCGCTTTAATATCTTTTTTATTTTGTCCTTCATACGCAACAGCCAGCTTTTCTTTAATAAGGAGCTTCGTAATAAGTCCCTTTCCCGTCTTGATCTCGCCCAGCCATCGGCCAAACTTGCCTCTTTCCTTCGTTCTGAGGATATATCTCTCTCCGACTTTAAGGTTTTCTTGTAAGTATTTTTTGGCGAGTAGGCCATGTGCTTTCTCCTGTTTGTTTCGAGTTCTCGACTCAGGTGCGTCAATTCCATAAAGGCGAATGTTAACGCCGCGACCAGAACTACCACGCAGCACCACGCCAAAACCCAGATCAATGTCAACTCTCAATCCATCCCCATCAGTGATTGACCGGATGATACAATTATATTCATACATGTTTTTATCCTCATTCTAAGTGTGCAATCTCTTTAACAGCTCTAGTGGGGATAACTGATGCGCTACGCTCTTTCCCATATTTAATCTCCCGCATCCATTGATGATATTTCCCTTTCACATCTGTTCTCGACGAACCGTACCACAAAAGCATATCGTCTTTCACCCGCAATTCCAGTCGGTAAAAATCGTCACTAACTTTCTTAATCACCATCTTTGTTCTCCTCTACAGTTCTTTCTCTAAGTATAGCTTTATCAAACAGTTTACATCCGGTGCAGTACCATCCCTTACGAAAAACTTTTGGTTCAGTTTCTTGGGGGGAATCAAAGTAACCCAGTACTTCGTGCATCTCTGCCCCACATTGACAGCTCCGCTTTAGGTTCTTATATATGGCACTCCTCATTTAATAGTGTTCCAGTCATGTCCCTTATCCAAACTTCTAGCCTCAACTACTCTTTCTCCTTGTTTTTTCTTTTTGTTGTAATTCTTTCTACCTGATTTTCGATTGTGGTGTTTATTGAGTACAGCGACACTTGGGGCATTCCATTTGAAATTATCAATGGCTCTTAATATGTCATCTTCGCTATGCTTCCCTGACCAAAGGCAACCACTAAGATTGGGTGACATAGCCTCAACAAATGCTCGCGTAGGTAGCGGTCCAAATGTTTTTTGGTGTCGTTTGAGACCACTATTCTGAAAAAACTCATCTACTTTACCCCAATCAAGATAAGTATCCGGACTTAAACCTTTGGCCTCTCTATAAACATTCCCTTGTACGCGCCCCATACTCCACTCGTTGTACCACCCTTCGAGTAGCCTTCGATCCCACAGTTTTTGGAGTTCTTCTTTATTCATCATCGTCCTCCTCTGTTGTTAGTTCTTCTAATTTGTCTACGGCCTCCACAAGACGTTTACCTAGAGCCATAAGTTCCTCTATGTCTTGGTCACTTACCTTGATTGTTATCTCTATCATTTCTCTCTCGCTCCCTTTTCGTTCTCCTTTGATTGGTTTAACGACTGTGTACTTCTAGATCATTATTCCAGTGATAAATAACTTTTTTCTCTGTTGAGATAACTTCTTTTGTTCCCCCAAACGCTGTATCAATTTTATGAGGTGCTCCGGCTAACACGGCTTCTCCCGCGTAGTCATACCAAACAGAAGTGTCCCCATCTTCAGAAGCAGGAGCATCTGTGTATTCCCTTACCTTTGTCTTGCCTATCTCAAGTGTGCACTCGTCAAATTTTTCTACCACTGTGATTGTTGTCACTGTTGTTCTCGTACCTGTAAGATCAAAGTCCATCTTCGTTCTCCTAAAAATGCGTTGAATAAATTTGAGCGGCAAGGTCATCAATCTTTTGCTCGCTTAGCTCATCTAAAATACTTCTGTCCAGCTTCCGCACATCGAGGATGCTGATTGCTACGTTGCCGTTGCCTGCCAGTCCAATGTCAGGCTCTGCTGGGCATACATCCACTAGGACTTCCATGTCCTCAACATCGTAAGTTGTTTCATAAACTGTGAAACTCATAGCGCCTCGCCGTATATATCTTTAATCATCTTCGTTCTCCTTTATGTCTTTAAGAATCTCACGCTTTAATCTTTTACGATCTTCTGGTGAGCATTTAGTTACGATCTTAATGTCGTTTATTTTTACCTTATAGGTATCCCAGTACATGGCTTGTGGGGGATCAGTATTTAATTCGTACTGCCACTTCTCTCCGTCTATATCTACAAAAAAAGACTCACCGTAAGTTACTTCCTTTTCCTCACCCATCATTGTTCTCCCCTTGGTATTCGCAATCGTAATCACACTCCGCCAGATAGTCGCCATCGTACTCTCTCCAACACACGTCGCCAGCTTTGGCAATTTTTACCGCTTCATCCGCGCTGTTTGCCTCAATACGGGTCACGCAAGTGACCATGTAAGAACGTCTGACTTCGTAGACCTTACTCATCTTCGTTCTCCTTAAGTGCTTCAATTGTTTTCTCTACTTCATCCAAGTAGGTTCTTGCTTCTTCCATTGTTCCAAACGAGGGTGTACCGCTCGTTATATAATTGATAGAGTTCACTTCTTCGTTTTGCATCCAAAATTCCAAGTCTTGTCGATAGTTTCGTAAATACATTAACTCTGAGCTACTCATCTTCTTACCCCTGTATAATTAGTGTATTACCTCATCGGATGGCGGTTTACCCAAGTCTTCTGCTACCTTTGAAACAAGCCATGTAGCCTCTACTACTTTTATGAATGCTTCTAGGTCTACTCCCATACCTATAGCTATATGAATAACTTTAGCTAAGAGTACAAACTGAACCAGCCTGACATCAGTATCCCCCTCAATGCCATCGTGTAATGCTCTTGCAACTTGCCTTTCTAAGAATTGATACTCTTCTACAAACTCTTTTGTCCCAACATCGTCAGCGAGTATCCCTAAAAAATCTCCTAAATCTTTTTGTGTTTTTGAACTCATATCTTTCTCCTTTAAACAAGTTTGCATGGAGGAAAGGGAGCAAGCTCATTACCTAGGAACAACACTCCCAACAACAAGTACTCCCCCTAATCGGAGTCAGTGTTGTCTCCCCCATGACTAACCGTAGCGTGGCTTATCCGGTATACACACAAAGTTTAGGAGGACTTGATTAAAGCCGTAGTAACTTCGTTGTATACTGTGGGTGTTTTTAACGCGACCCACCTCCCACTGGGGTCGGGGATAGGTAGAAATGAATAAGACCCTATCCCATGCAAAATTCTAACCATCAAAATCAAGTATTAGTTGCTGCCACGACTTCCTGCGTGGCCCATCATGCTCCCTAGTTTCTAAAACTTCTTTCACAGAATCTACGTTATCTTCGTTGACTACCCACGCAACACCCCCTGCTTCATTTATGTTCTCCAATTCTCTTAACTGGAGTGCCGTGGGTTGGTTCTTCCCTGCTTTACATTCTATGCCGTAAAACATTCCGTTGTAGCAAACAATAATATCTGGGACACCTGACCTACCGTATCCACCTGTTGCGGGAAAAAAATAATACGCATCAGGTATTTCTTTTAGTTGCTCTACTACTTTTTGCTTAACCTTCTTTTCTGGCGTTATCGCCATCCGTATCTCCTTCCTTAACGTACACCCAAAACAAGTACTTACTCATACGTCTCCCAATCTCAGGTATATCCTCAGTCGGGGGATCATAACTACGCATTTTTAGTACCGCTAATTTTCTTCGTAACCATTTAGGCAACTTGTTTACAGAACAAGGACTAAGCGTTAGTAGGTAATCCCACTTGCTAGTGTCGCTACCTACTTTGTCTATAAAGACCTCGTCATGCACAATTCCTTCCTTGTCTACAAAGACCTCTATCCTAAAAGCATCATCTATCATTAGAGAAAAATCTCCGTAACTTCCTTGTGGTTTAGGAAAACAACTGCTAAAGACCCTCCGAATACATCTATAAACTTGTCTCTATCTAAACGGGGGTAAGAATAAAATGCACCAACGCTCGGTAAATACGCATACTCGTCAGTCCAACGTTTCCTCACTAGGCTATCCTTATTGATTTGAAGTGCTGCAAGTTTACCTTTGATCGCCTCCGGTAATTCGTTAGCAGTTTCATACTCATTTTTTGCTGATACAAAAATATTTCCTTGTCTCCATTTGTCATCGAGATTAGGAATAGGTTTGCACATAAAACATTGGATATTACTACCCTCCCCCCGTTGCATAACAAACACATTGTGCATAGCGTTAGTTTCATCTGCGTTATCTTGTTTTTCCACTAGAGTCCTTAAAAATTCTTTTGACGCCTCAATAAATTTTTCCGGTAGCTTCACTGCTTGGTCGCCATGTGATACCAGTTCTTGTGATTCTTGTGGTTCTTGTACACTTCTTGCTATATGTAATGCTACTGCAAGTGCATTATCGAAACCCTCGTCCTTAGCCTCTGCATTAAACTGCATAGGTTGGCGCAAATAGTTATCTATAGTTTTGGCTAACTCCATTTGGTCTTGTGTTCTAACGTGGTCTACGTCCTGCGTAAATACACTACCAAAAGGCACTACTGCCGCATTAAAGGTAACTGTAGGGAAACTCATTACCAAGTTAATTGCTTTGTTCAGACTATTAGTTCGAGTGGATAAACGTTCTGTGAGGTGCATAGGTGTACGCGCCTCACTATTCCTTCTACCCTTATAGATAAAAGGGGAACATACAAAGTAACGTCTTGTCTTGTCTCCAAACTGATTTGGCATCTTGGAAACATAAACAATAGCTCTGAATAAGAAATCCCCTCTCAAGCGAATCCCCATAGCATCTGGGTACACTCCTTCCAGTCCCTTTTCCGGTGACATCAAGGTCTTATAGTGTCTAAGCCTTATTGGGGTAACAGCTATATTTCCCCAAGGAGAACGTTTCTCAAATTCCTCCATAACTTCTTTTAATACTTGCCCATATCCCCTCTCAAGCGAATCCCCATTGTTGTCCCTAGGGTTTCCATATGTGTCAGTGCCACCGGCGGTGCTGCTGAAAGCATCACTACTTCTGCCCATCCAAGTAGGATAGTTGTAAGGATTAAAGTAAATTAAATCATCCTTATTTCTTACACAAAAGTTATAAAAGGGTGTCTCGGTGTCTTCATTTAACCCTTCCGCTACTTCATACTGTGACCCAAACGGGTGTGTGTATTTGTAAAACATGTTTAGTCCTCCACCTTCTCTCTCTTTTTCATTACACCGTCACCGTGGACGTATTCGCCCAATACCACCCGTAATACATAACAAGCAATTCTATAACCTGCCTCGAAAGTATCTTCCGGCAAGTGATCACCAATCGGGTCGATCAACGGAATCCATCGGTCTTCAGAGTATTGGTTAAACACTAGCTCCCTTAAATAGTCCGCGTCCTGCTCATCCATCTTGACTACCTCAAACATATGAGGCGCGTAGTTTTTCAGACGTTCAGCCAAATCCTCGGCACGTTCTACGCTTATCGCACTCAGGTCTATCTCTAGTTCTGGTCTTGCTTCATTCATTGTCGTTCTCCTAGTTAAT